>Ga0123355_10007976_pt1 | contig 15958 bp, 10 predicted proteins | sample TergutEmb28metaG_3_FD_89872 | JGI IMG/M metagenome (GOLD analysis project Ga0123355, IMG submission 89872) | Embiratermes neotenicus P1 segment gut microbial communities from Petit-Saut dam, French Guiana - Emb289 P1 | ecosystem: Host-associated > Arthropoda: Insects > Digestive system > Gut ...
ACATTACCGAACTGCAAAACCTTACGGAAAAAATATATGTAGACCCAGAGATTAATAAATTTATCGTAACCGTAACACGCCATACCCGCGAACACCCCGATGTTCAGCTTGGTGCCAGCCCACGGGCAAGTATCTGCCTGTTTCGGGCATCCCAAGCCTGGGCATTGTACGAAGGGCGCGACTATGTAATCCCCGACGATGTCATGCAAATGGCACCGCATGTGCTTTCCCACAGGATTCTTATGCGGCAGGAAGCAAACATCAGAAAAGTCAGCGTTTACGACGTACTGGATAAAGCATTGGAACTGGCGGCGGCAGGAGTAATTCCGCAATGATTGCCATGCTAAAACGCATAGGCCGCATAAAGACTATCACCGCAAATCGTATACTATATGCCACACTTTTGGCGGCGGTGTGTGTTTTTGCGTTCACATCTGGCGAAAGGCTGGCGTATATAACTGCCACCGTGCTTTTTGTTGTGCCTGCAGTTTCCTGTGTCGTTACTTTTCTTATGCTTAGGGGGCTTAGGGTTGGAGAAGATATACCCTCCGCCATTGTCAAAAACAAAAACGGCGCTATTGTTATGCGCTTACATAATCCCACGCTACTGCCTTTTACTCATTTGGAATGCATTTTTTTTGGCAACGCGTACGCTATAGAAACCCAGCCAGACCATACAATGGCTATAGCCTCCTTCAAGTCTGTGGAAGAAAAAATCCCTTTTCGTGCGTTTTATAGGGGGGAGTATGATATAGGCCTTAAAGCGGTAATCGCTACAGATTTTATGAGGCTGTTCCGCCTTCGCCGTAAGTACTACAAACAAACCAAAATTTTGGTATTGCCACGCATTGTGGAATTTACAAATATCCCGCTTGCAATCTCCCTGGTGTCCGAAGCAAGCTCCCGCTTTGATATAAGAGATGAGGATTATTCCGTTATATCCGATGTCCGCCCATATGTACCTACAGACTCTATAAAGCGTGTACATTGGAAGCTTACCGCCAAGCGCAACGAGTGGATGGTAAAAATGTTCCAATCCAATGCGCAAAATCACGTGACAGTCATTTTAGACAATTTGCGAATGCCCGTACCGGAAGCAGAAATGTACCCACTTGAAGACAGCATGGTAGAAAATGCCTTGGGGCTTGCGCGGTTTTGCCTAAACAGGGGTATGCCTGTAGACTTTATGGTAACAGACGGCAACCAAACTCATGCGCAAACCGGCGCAAACTTTGATGTAATTTACCACCTCGCCAGTGATATGCAGTTCGAAAAAGCACCACTGCTTAGCCCTGTATCCATGCTTACACAGGTGTTAAACGAAGCATCCGGCAATGTGAACACTGTCATTTTTACCGCTACGCTAAATTCGCAATTGTACGAACGCGTCATAAATGCAGTAAATAGGGGAAACTACACCGCAATCATATATTTTGCAATGGAAACACCCGACCAAGACAGCGAAAAGATTTTCAGTTTGCTGGAAGAAGGCAGCTTGCCTTGTTTTAGAGTAGAAAGCGGGGCCGATATGTATGGCGGATAAACCGTTACGTAAACCCAAGGAAGAGATAGACTATACATTTTGCCTGATTATCGGCAGTGTTTATATATACGCCCTCACCCGAACCATTTTTGGTGCAACCATCATCCGCTTGGAGCAGGGTGTTTTTGTTACCATGGCCATTGCGTCGGTTGTTATTTTTTTGATTGCGTTTTATAATCGTGTAACGCGCATTATTTCGCTATCATTGGCGGTGATTTTTGCGCTGTACATGCTAAATTTGGTTCGAATCAGCACATACTACGACATGCACCCCCGCATACAGCATTTTTACGATTTAATAAACATGATAGGCGGGCTGGCTCCTTTCGACCCTGTCCTTGGGCGTACGGCGGTTTGGATTGTCAGTATGCTGTTCGGCATGGTTGTGGTTCTATTTATGCTGCACAAATTTAGTTTTGCCGTGCTTGCATTTACAGGGGCGCTAGTGTTTGTGCTGACATGGGGGCCGGGCTTCAGCCGTGACGAAACAAGCTTTTTGCTGTTCCTGTTTGCTTTTATCGTTCTACTTATCCGCAAAATGAATCATTCGGTTTCCTCTGCCTTTTGGATTGCGCCCCTTTGCGCCATGGCTATTTTGCTTGCCAACGGGCAATTGCCAACACATTCGGAAATGTTTGTGCGGCGCTCTATTAACCAATTTCAAGGCGCAATGGATGCCATTGGCGACCGCATGTTTGAAATATTTAACCCTACATATTTTTCGTTCCAGTCCACGGGGTTTTCCGGTGCGGGCGGGCGTTTGGGGGGGCCGGTTACGGTAAACAACCGCACGGTAATGGATGTTCATGCGCCGGGAGGCATTTATCTTGCGGGGGCAGTAAGCAACACATACACAGGGTTTTCTTGGGTGCCTACATTGGAAGATGGGGACATTGACCATCACGGCTTGCCGCCCGGGCAATTCGAAATGCTGGAAACCGCCGCTGCCCTCATACGCGGCGCAACAATAGCCAACGAGCGGGCAAGTATTTCCCCCGCGGCGTTTATTCATGTAACCACAGCGGCAGACTATAGAAATTTGCACATGCGCCACTTCCCCGTTATGGGCGTGCTGGCAGGCGGCGGCTATTATGTGCACAGTTACCTGCCGATAGATACCGTTGCTGTAAGCATGGGGCGGCAGCGCACGGGTACTATTTTCCGCCCAATGAACGCATGGGGGCTGGAATTTGCCCAAACGAGTAGAGACTATTTACCCGTAACCAACATACTACCCACCGGGGATATGCAAACGCCTGGCTTTATGTCGCGCGGCACAAGCTATCACATGCAGTTTTTGAATGTAAACCCGCGGTTTTCGTTTGTAGAATATATATTGCGGCAAACAAACCCAGGCGTGTACGCCCTGCGGACAGACAACGATAACTGGTGGCAGCAGGCTACCTTTAGCGGCGAAATTGTTGGGCTGGATACATTTGATTATTGGAGCAGCAGAACGCTTCCTTTCGATGTACGCAATATCCGTTTTGCAGAGCAGGCCGCCCCGCGTGTGAGAAGAGAAGATGTTCCCGAAGAATATACCGAATGGTGGTTCCCATACCCATCGGAATACTACTATGTACACCATATTCACGAATTCGTATCGCGTTTTTTTGTTCCCGTTCCGGCAGATGCTACTTTGCTTGAAGAACTTACCGAAATGTGGCTTGGGGGTGACCCTACTATTACGGCAATACAAATGAATGAGGCGTTAGACCGCGTTATGGCCTCGGTCCCCGAAACATATGCCGATTTAGACCTTTTGCTAAATATGGGATACGAGAACACACTTGAGATTGGCTACATTGCAGAGGGCGAGCTTGTTACGCACAGTTTCTTTACGCCTTTGGAAAATTATTGGGATACAAGCAATTCTTTCACTGTTACTGATGCAGATAATCCCGGACGTTACATCTTTCATACTTATTCGGTCACTGTTTCCCCTAAAGTAATCCACTTCGAGAACATCCCATTTTTCGGCGTTGCGGAAATGCAAATTTTGGTGGATTTATTCACTGAAACAACGGAAAATGGGCAATTGGGTTACATCCCACAAGAATCCTATTTGTTGCACTGGCTGGATATGTTTTCTATCGGCGTTTTGGCAGAATACTCCCGCCAAGTGCGCCAGCAGTTTATGGATGTCCCGGAAACCGTGCCGCAAAGGGTGCACGACCGTACCCTGCAAATTGTAGACGGCTATACAAATGACTTTGACAGAGTAATGGCAATCCGCAATTATTTGTTGCAATTCCCATACACGCTCACACCGGCCCATGTGCCGCGCGGCGTATGCTTTGTAGACCATTTCTTGTTTGTGGGGCAAGAAGGCTACTGTACCTATTTTGCATCGGCTATGGCTGTAATGGCACGTATAGCCGGTGTGCCGTCACGGTATGTAGAAGGCTTTGTGCTTCCGCAATCCGACAGCCCTATGGAACATGTTACCGTAACCAACCGCATGGCTCATGCCTGGGCAGAGGTGTACCTGGAAGGCTTTGGCTGGCTTATCGTAGAAGCTACACCCACATATGCATTTCTGGCAGATTCTACATTGCCAATACCCGCAGGCGGCGGTGCCGGTGCTACATCTGCTGAGGACTGGCGTATGATGGCAGACCGCATTGGCGGCCCAGAAATAGAATTGGACTACATGTGGAACGGCGGCCCCGGTGCGCAAGGCACAGGCGTAACCCAAGCTGCTACAGATGAAACGACAGAGCACAATACAATAAACATTTTGCTCTGGTTCCCGATCATTGCGGCAGTTGGTATCATATTGTTTTTGTTTGCGCAATTTTGGCGTGTAGTTTCTCCCATCGTAAAAGTGCGGAAGCTCCCGCCAAACCAGCAAGTAATAGCATATTTTGAAGGGATATTAGACATCGTATCATACTATACAACCCCCATGGAGCCCGGTGAGACCCCTAAAATTTATGGGTCGCACAAAGGTAAGCGCTTCGCGTATAAAAGCGACAGCGTATTTTTCCGCGACCTGATATCGCTGTATTATAAGGCAAAATATTCGCCGCATGAGATATCAAAAAAAGAATGCGACCTGATGGAAGAAGCTTATTTTGATATGGTTAAGCTGTTAAAAACAAAGCGTTTGCCTGTTGTATTTATGTATTTGCGTTATATTCGCAGAGTTGGAGCAGTGGCAGTTGGTTCGCCACTAACCAACTGAATACCACACAAAGCCTCGGGATTGCGGCCCACAGCCACAATCCCGATGGGGCAACACAACTTTGAAAAATCTTAGTATTTCCCCCGCCGTAATTTTGATTTTACTCAGTATGCTTACATGCGAATTCTAAGTTCGCATTAAGTGACTACATAGTCACGTTACAATTCCGCAATTTTGTAATATAATCCGAGGGAATGTTGTTTTAAGGTATGGAGGTGGAAACGCTGGACATTATTTTTGAACTAAAAAATGTGCGCAAAGTTTATCGCATGGGTGAAGAGCGTATTATTGCGCTGGATGATGTAAGTTTAACCTTTGAGCGGGGCAAGATATACTGCTTGCTTGGCACAAGCGGCTCGGGAAAATCTACATTGCTCAACCTTTTGGCAGGATTAGAAAAACCGACTAAAGGCAGCATCAGATTTTTAGACAAGTATTTGGAGAAGCTAAACGAAAAGCAATTGGCATTGTACCGCCAGCAGTATATTGGTTTTGTTTTCCAGTCTTACAACTTACTGCCCACGCTTACAGCACTGGAAAATGTGACTTTGCCACTTATTTTCCGCAAAGTGTCAAGACGAAAGCGAAATAAAGCGGCGCTTAAAATGCTAAAAGCCGTTGGGCTGGGTAAGCGTTGGCGGCACAAGCCCAGCGAACTTTCTGGCGGGCAGCAGCAGCGTGTAAGTATCGCGCGCGCGTTTGTAAATAACCCGCAAGTAGTTTTTGCAGACGAACCTACGGGGAACCTGGACACAAAAACAACATACGAAATGATGGACATGATTACAGGCATGGCACGGGAACGTAACCAAACCTTGATAATCGTAACCCATGATACAGAAATATCCGAATATGCCGACCAAATTATAAGTATAAAAGACGGCAATGTCGAAAGCATAGTGAATGTAGAGAAAAAAGCGGGCGTACCGACCGCCCCGGAGGAAGTGGAGCAAGGATTCATTCCTTGCGAAGCGGCGGGGCATACACCGACGTAGTCGACGATGCGAAGCATCGGGCCGCCCGGCCCAGCAAGCTTTGCTTGCGAGAGGGATTGGGGCAGAGCCCCATTAGAAAAGGAGAGAATCCAATGAAACTGAAACGAGCGAAGAAGATACTGACGGTGCTGATGGCACTCATTCTGACCATGTTATTGATAATACCTGTAGTAGCGAACGAAATACCACCGCCTCCGAATGACCCGTGGCTAGACGAGATGATGCGTCTGCAAAATGAAATTTTTAGGCTGGAACGTGAACTGGAAGAAGCAAACCGCCAGCCACAACCCGGGCCAATTCATGCCCCAAACCCCCGCCTGCTTAGCCCGCAACAAGTGACCGTGCAACCCGGCGAAACAGTGGATGTAGACATTATCATCCGAAATATAGGCACAAACACCGCCTCTAACGTTTTGTCCCAGGCCGTACCGGCTACAGGCAGCCCGTTTACCGTAGAGTTTGTGAACAACTCTAACATTATAAATTCCATATCGGAAAACAGCCAGCGCACCATGACACTACGCATTTCTGTAAACGCAAATGCTGCGGCAGGCAACCACAGCATAACGCTAACGCACTTATTCCGCGATGGCGACCGTGACAACCTTTCTACTACGGACACATTGCATGTTCGTATTGAGGGCGAGGAAGCGGGCTTGTCTAATTTAGAAATACGCAATATGTCTGCCCCTATTGGCACAATTGGTGTTGGGCAAACCGCCACAATTACATTTAACGTACACAACAGCGGCCAGGCAGAAGCCAGAAATATCCGTGTGGAAGCCGCCCCGGAAGGCACAGGCGTTATCGTACCTGTGCAAACTGCAAATACACAAACCATCACAAGCCTTGCCCCGGGGGAATCACACCAGCTTACATTTAGCTTCTCTCCGCGTGACGCCGCCCAAACCCGCAGCTACGCCATTGGCTTTACCGTCCACTATGGCGAACTTTCTTTCCAGCAATTTGCCGCGATAAACGTATACAACCCGGACGAAGAAGAGGACGATACAATCGCCAACCTTGAAATACGCAGCATGACCGCCCCAACAGGCATATTTAACGTAGGCCAAACGGCTACAATCAGTTTTTACGTACACAACCGGGGCGAAGCCGAAGCACGTAACATTCGCGTGGTCGCCGCACCAGAGAGCGCAACCGACATTGTACCCGTGCAAACTTCTAACACGCAGGTCATACCAAGCATAGCTCCTGGGGAATCTCATAGGCTAACATTCAGCTTCTCGCCACGGGAATCTGCGGTAACGCGTAGCTACGCCATTGGCTTTACCGTCCATTATGACGAACTTTCTTTCCAGCAATTTGCCGCGATAAGTGTATTTAACCCAGAGCCTGAAGAAGATGAGGACGATACCCCGGGGCGCGTACAAATACCCCGTGTCATTGTGGCATCAACAAATATATATCCGCCAATCCCGTTTGCGGGACATGAATTTGAAATGGAAGTCACTTTCCGCAACACCAGCGCAACCCGCTCTGTAAATAACATTCGCATTCTTATGGAGGAAGTTATAGGCACTGCCCCGCCGGGGCAATCCGCGCCTTTCGCAGGTTTTTCCCCTGTCGCAGGCAGCAATACACTGTTTGTAGACTTCCTTGATCCGCATGGGGAAATAACCATGAACCTGCGCTTCACCACCATAACAGACGCATCGCCGGGTGCGCACAATATGCGCTTCTCCTTCGATTATCAAGACCAAGATTTTTATACGCACGAAGCCAGCCAGCAAATTAGCATTCCCATCTCCCAGCTTGCAAGGCTGGAGCTTGACAATGTGAATGTTGGAAGCGGCTGGATGACGCCTACTGTGGGTGCACACGTGCCTTTTGGCTTCCGCATCATAAACTCCAGCAGAGTTAATTTAATCAATGTGCGCGTGCGTGTAGAAGGGCCATTTGATGTTTCCCAAGCGGGGGGAGAAGCGGGCCGGTTTGTAGGTAATGTAAACAACCAACGTACCGTTACCTTCGAGGGAGATATTATCCCGCTCGAAGGCGGTATACAAGAAGGCCGGTTCGTCGTTTGGGGAGAAGATTTAACGGGTCAAACTGTAGAGCTTGTGTACGACTTCTCTGTTTTTGTTGAAGGCGGCTTTGATATGGGCGGGGACTGGCTTGAAGGTGGCGGCCGGGGCGATGGCATGATGCACTTCCCGGGCGATGAAATGGGAATGGGAATGATGCCACCAGGCGAAATACACATCGACCATGAAACCGGCGCAACGCTTGCAGGCTCATGGGACTGGGAAACAGGTGAATTTACCGCAACCCACGAAATGGATCCAGAAACAGGCGAATGGATAGAAATCAGCAGGGGTTTCGATTTCTTAGGGCTTATACGCCGCCCAATAGTATGGGGGCCTGCCATTGGTGTTGCGGTGGTTGCGATTATTGCCGTGGTTATTATTGTTGTGCGCAACAAGAAACCTCGCTTTGATCTTGGTGACGATGATGATATGTAAGGAGGTATCCTTATGAGTGGTTTTGACGTAGTAGGCATGTGCCTGCGCAACTTGATTAAACGCAAGCTGCGCACATTCCTTACCCTGCTTGGGGTAATGATTGGCACAGGTTCGATCATAATAATGATATCCCTGGGGCTTGCCACAGATGCGCAGTTTACCCGTATGCTGGAAGATTTGAACTTAGACATGACCGAAATACAGGTGTCCCCGCCATGGGGAGGCATGATTTGGGACCCGGATGAACAGCGTAATGTAGACGTTGGCGATAGGGATTTGACCGATGACAGTGTCACCAGAATTTCTGCCATACCGGGTGTAAGGGTAGCAACGCCGCTAATGAATGGACGCGTCGTATTTGAAAGCGGCCCGTATGCAATGGAAGCCCAGATAACGGGTATTCGCCCGGAGGCACTGGCGGCAATGGGATTTACCACAAGCTACGGACGGTTGTTGCAGGAGGGTGACGGCTTTGCGGTGGTTTTTGGCGCATATGCCGAGCGTCACTTTTTTGACACCAGAGGTGACAGTTGGTGGGGCGAACGTTTTTGGCTGCCAATGTGGAATCCCGGGGCAGAAGTGGAAACCCTTGTAGATATCTACAACGACCCAATCAGAATGTTTTACGACCCGGATATATTGTGGCGCAGAAGAATGGCCGGCATGATGGGTTCCGAAGACGGCGGCATGGAAATAGAAGAAGCCATGCGCCCGGCACGTTCGTTTGAGCTGGACATTGTTGGTGTATTGGCACCAAGGGGCAGTGAGTGGGATCCTTCGCCCGACGGTATAATTTACATGGACATAGAGATGTTGCAAACCCTTCTTCAAATTGGGCAGGAGGAAGCTGCCCGTGCGGGTGAAGACGATGAACATAACCCGCGTTTTACAGGACGTACATCAGGGCCGAGGGAAACGTATAGCCAAATATTTGTGCTTGCCGAGTCTATAGACGATACCCGCCCTATTGCAACGGAAATACGTGCCCTGGGCTACAACGCGTGGTTCAACGGGGACTGGATAGACAGCCAAAGGCGCAACCAGCAAGCCATGCAGGCCTTGCTTGCGGCTATTGCCGCAGTCAGCCTTTTTGTTGCGGCAATAAACATTGCCAATACCATGGTCACATCCGTAACCGAACGTACTCGCGAAATTGGTATCATGAAAGTAATCGGTGCATCCCTTATGGATGTGCGCAAATTATTTTTGACCGAAGCCATCGTTATCGGCCTATTAGGCGGGCTGTTTGGAATAGCGCTTGCCCTTGGCGGGTCATATGCCTTAAACAATTTTGATATAGAATTTTTGCGGCGGTTAAACATGGCCCCGCCTATTACAACAGAGGGCATGGAAGATGCGGTAACATCTTTGATAACAACGTGGCTGTTGGGGGTTGCGCTGGCTGTGGCAAGCGGCGTTGGGCTTGTAAGCGGCATATTCCCTGCCATACATGCCACAAGGCTAAGCGCATTGGCGGCGATAAGGAATGAGTAGAGTGAGAATTATTTTAGCATCCGGTTCGCCGCGCCGGCGGCAGTTGTTGGAGCAGGCCGGCATACCGCACGAAGTAATCGTCAGCGGCGCGGACGAAACCGTAACCGGCACCCCCGCGCAGCAAGTGGAAGAATTGGCATTACGTAAGGCGAAAGCCGTATTGCCGCTTGTTAATGCATCTCAAGGCAATGCAATTATAATTGCCGCAGACACTTTGGTTTTTATAGGCGAAGAAGTACTCGGCAAACCCGAAAACCACGACGAAGCTTTTGAAATGCTAAAGAAATTACAAGGTAACACCCACGAGGTTTACACGGGCGTTGCCTTGCTCGATATTGCTTCCGGAAAAGAAAACGTGTTTGCCTGTGTTGCAGAAGTAACATTCCGCCCGCTTTCCAACACAGAAATTCTGGCATACATTGCAACAGGCGAGCCATTTGACAAAGCAGGCGCGTACGGCATACAAGAAAAAGGGGCAACGCTTGTAGACCGCATAAACGGCGACTTTTACACGGTAATGGGCTTGCCAATTTCAAAAGTATGTACCGCCCTGGGGGAAATGGGATATGATTATTGGAACAGGCGTTGACATAGTAAAAGTAGAACGTTTTAGCACAGAACAAAGCCCTCGCTTCATTCAGCGTGTTTTTTCTATGCACGAGCAAGCATATCTTGCAACCAAGGGCGCAGAATCTATGGCAGGGCTTTTTGCCGCAAAAGAAGCGGTTGTAAAAGCCATGGGGACAGGCTTTGCGGGCTTTTTCCCCTGTGATATCGAAATTTTACACGACGAAAACGGCAAGCCGTATATAATGCTTCACGGCAAGGCGGAAGAGGCAGTAAAAAAAGCAACGTTTGGTGGTTGCTTTTCTATACATATATCTATATCCCACAGCAAAACAGACGCAATTGCATTTGCAGTGCTGGAAGTTTAGCTATAGTAATATTTCGCAAGCCTGGGGATAACTTTACACGCGTTTTCATAATAAATTTTCCGCAACACTTCATCCGGCAGCCCAACGCCATAAATCATCCAGCGGCCTTGGTGGTGTTCGTCCCAATCGTTGTAATGAAAGTACTCGTCAAAAGTCTCAAAAAAGCGATAGTTTGGCACGACATTGCCGCAGTTTGGCACTAAGTCTGTACCGTAAAGTACGCGGTCTTGATATTTTATTAAAAAATCCCGGGCGGTATAGGGCTGACGCCCCAATTCCGCAATGCGCTCGGCAGTATCTACATACATATTGGGGAATTCATCCAGCATTTTACCTACCCGCGCAAGGTCTTCCGCAATGCCGCCCATATGGGGGATGATAAACCTTGTATTGGGGTTGTTGCGCAACAGATTCATCCCGGATTCTATAAGTTCATCAAAGCAGTAAAACTGAGGGTCTGCAAAGGACCAATCTGGGTGCACAATAAGCTCTTCGTAGCGTTCGTTGGTTTCGTCTATTGGGTCGAAAAACGCCATAGGGTCGCCTATGTGAATGAGAACAGGAATATCATGACGGGCGGCCGCTTCCCAAATAGGTGTAAGGCGTGGGTCGCATGGCTTGATATATTTGCCAGAGCTGTCTTTTACATGTAGCCCAAGCTCCTTCAAAAATTTAATGCCGCCTGCGCCACGGCGCACATATTCGTCTATACGGCGGTTTACTTGCTGGGCAAAGTCCGGCTCTTCTAGTGTGCTAAAATCGACACGTACAAATGTGACAAACTTATCTGGGTACGCTTCCGACATTTGCAATTGCCGCTCGCCGTCTAGCCCCAGTTTGCCGTCCAAGTCTACAATCATGCGTATATTAAACGCTTCCATTTTGGCCAGCAATTCTTCCACTGTTGTGCTTACACCTACATGATTGTTTGGTGCCAGGTGATTGTGCGCATCTATAACCGGGTATTTCGCTTTTGTGATTATATGCTGGGGAACGCACAGCTTGCTTACTGGGCGAAACTTGTTTAACGGTATCACGGTTGGTATTCTCCTTCTGCTCGCATTCTACCCCAAACAACATCTGAAAAATGTTCCATTGTCCAGCCCTCCTCTGGCCCGCCTATAATCGAAAAACGGGGTATAAGCAATGGTGGTGTATCCCGTTGCAGATAGCTTTCTTCGGTAGTAAAAGCAAATAGAACCCCGGCTTCGGTCAATGCTTGCATAGCGTTGGTGTTGTATCTCCCAAAAGGATATACAAAACCGGTGGTAAAAGTTAGCGGAAAGGTGAAGCTGTACAAAATATCAGCTTTAATATTCTCCACGCTTTCAAATTCAAAAGGCAACGCACCATCTACAAAGCGGTGCATAGCATGGGAATGAGAGCCAAATTCGAAAACATCCATGGTATCATAGATTTCCTGCGGGCTCATAAATTGCAATGGGGAAGCCGCCATGCTAGGGGATGTTTCTTGTATATAATCCGTTATTAAAAATTGCATACCCACAAAACCAAACTGACGCATAATTGGAGCGGCAAACAGTGCGGTGTCTAAGTAACCGTCATCAAATGTAAGTATAATGGGGTTGTATGGCAGGTATGCATCATAGAAAAGAAAATCTATGAGCTGGCAAGACGTTACGGTGCTAAAATTATTTTCGTATAAATACCGCATTTGTAAGTAAAACGTGTCAAGCTGCAGTATCCATGGGTTATTTACGTTGCGCGGATAGTAATATTCCATGGGCATTATGGAGTGGTATGTCAGCACCGGTATGTGTGACGGCGGGGGAAATAGTGCGACTTCTTGCGGTGGAACAGGTTCCGGCTCGTATAAAGGGGATTCCGGCTCGTAAGTAGGCACTTCGTATTCGTCGGGCTCATAAAAAACAAGCAGGCGTTCTGCTTCTGCGTCCGTATTTGAGGGCAAATACACATTATAAATGCTGTATCTGGCGAAAAGAAAAATAAGTACCATTGGCAGCAATACGCGCAATACAAGTCTGATCTTTTTCCATGCCTTATCCATATCTACACCCCCAACAATGTTTACATAAAACTTCCTATTACGTGGTGGGTCAAACTCGCAGAAATAAATATCCTGACAAGTACCAAGAACAGGCTTACCACCTGAAATAGTTACATTTACATTAGCACCAATTGCACTGGCCTTTAGGTGCGCCGGGCTATACCCTTCTACATTCAGAAATTCCCCATGGTCTGGGAATGCACTATTCAGCCCCAAAAGCATATCATTTACCACGCCGGAACCGACATTTTCGTTGATAATAATTCCTGCAGTGGTATGTGGGCGGCAAAAAACAGTAGCGATGCCATCGGTTACGCCGCTTTTAGTTATAGCGTCTTGCACCTGCGTTGTTATATTGCAAAAATCTTCTTGCGCTGTGGATATTTTGTACGCGTAGTTCATGGTCTGGCGACATTCCTTTATAGCAATTTGCTCCTTACAGCTTGCACGTCTTTCACAAGTTTGTCCAGGGCTTTTTCTACTTGGTCGTGTTTGAACATTTGCTCGTAAATTATAGCATTATTTATAGTAAAAAATTGGTCTGTCGGGTGGCTGTGCAAAAATGGTGTTGTGTTTTTAATCGTATCTAACTTGGTGCCAACGCTTCCTGTTGCAAGTTCTTCGCTAAAATAGTAGGTGATTTCCTCGTTGTAAAATAGGGGGATACACGCCACGTAAATGCCATATTTTATATATTGCATAGGAACTGCCGTAAAGTCTGGGGCATCATCTATACGATAATACAGGCGATAATCTCTGCTTGGCAAGCCACGATATAAAAAGGGCTGATTTTTTTCGATAAACGGAACCCTTGCAAATCTGCTTTCTTTGAAAACAGGAAGCAGAATACCCTCGTTCTCGAAGGTTTCTATCGCTAAGGATAATATGGCTTCGGAATTGAAAGTAGTCATATTATGCTGCAAATAGCAGCTTGCAAGCCCCCAGGTGAGTAAGTTATTTTCGGGTTCTTGTAAGCACCATGTTTCTAAAATGTCCAGCATGTCATATTCCGGGCGGGCGTGGTTGGCTAACAGCTCGTAGGTTGCGTATTCTACAAATTGTTCAAGTACCTCGTCGGTAGTTTCGTTCCCCAATTTGTAAACACGCACAAAAGCTTTTTGCGCATCCGCATCCCACTGTGCCATCCATAGGGCGGTTTCTAAGATGAGTTTGTCTAGGTCAAGACTTGTAGTGTCATTTTCGTATAGTTGTTGGGCCAGGGCTGTCCATTCACTATAGCTTGCATTAAAATGGGCAAGCACCAGGTCTAAAAGCTGCGTTTTGTAAAAGCCGTTCATTATTAGTTTGTATGCTGTTTCTGCCAAAGGGGCGTGGTCGACTGGCCGGGACAACAGAGTACATATTGCGTCCTGTAAAACCCCGTCCGATATATTGGAATGTTTCTTTGCGATTAACTGAATGGCGCGCTCCGCTTCATTTGTTTGCAGATAGATGCTTAAAGTTTGCTCTGTAAGGTTCTTGTCAAGGGCATCTTCGTCCAATTGGCCATAGCATTCCAATGCCAGGCTAAAGTGTGATGTCCTATAATAAAGCTGCCCAAGAGCGGCAATAATGTGCATTCTATAAGCTTTTGTAATTGATTTTTCTGCCCAAATGGCTTCAAATATGGGTATTGCGGCGCCGAAAGGCTCTTGAATACTTAGTGCCTGATCCTGGTAGTAGTTACACAAATAAGCAAGCACGTGGAAACGTCTGTCACCCTTGTCAAAAAAGTGTTGATATAGCGCGGCCCCTACACCTGGAATCATACGCCTTACGGTTAGTTTTTCATCCAATATAGCACGCCGCCCGGCACCCAAACAGGTGTACGAAAAATTGTGGCCGCTTGCTTCTACTATCAAGCTGTTTTCATGCTCTTGTAAATTATATACTGTCATGCCGCGCGTTTCTGGCTGTGTAATGTAAATATGCCGCACATCGGAATTTTGCGCGGTTGTGACTTCAAACAGGGTAAGGTTGCGGCGAAGTATGTCTTCCAGCTTGTCCATATTTGCCGGTTCTTTACACTTTAGCCAGTAATAATAGTATAGGCTATTGGCCGCGCGGCCGGAAACACCCGCTTCCAGACAGTCTTGCGCAACTTGCATTATATGGGCGTGCTGGGCAAGTAATAAACCTTCCATATCGGGCACGGTTAGCAACAAATGATAAACATACACCGCAAGCCCGCGTTCCATTTTTTCTGTTTCAATAAACTGGACCAATGCATGGTGGCTTATATGGCTTGCGTTGTTTGCATAGGCGGCATAAATAAGAGAATGGATAAGCCCATCTGCAAAAATTTTCTTGCTTTCTGCCTCTTTATAATAGGAAAATGCCACCGCGGATATGTCATTATTTGCAATGCGATGGGCACATATCCCTTGCAATAATGGCAAGTGACCGCTTAATTTGTATAAATGCTCCCCGGCTTCCGGGTTAGAGAGTATGGCGGTACATAGTGCATCTTTATGGCGCCGGGCGATATCTGAAATATTTACGCCCCGTTCTGCCGCATAAATGAGCACAGCCAAAATGATGCCGCTTTGCGGCCTATTTGGTGTGGTTCGGTAATATCGGTAAAGCCCTTCGTACAAAAATATGCTGTTTGAACCACTGCGGAAAGCCTCACGCAAATGGCTAAAGGCCTCGTCAAATTCGCCGGCGGCTAAGTGAAGCAGCCCTTGCATAATTGTGTAATCGGTGGAAGGCGCGGCGGTTTGGATATGGTCTGTTAAGGCGCGCCAGTATTTTTTTACATGGCGGGTTTGCCCTTGTTTTATTTCAAGATACGTATATAGGAAGCATATTTGCGCGTACTGATACGATGCGTTTGTGCGCAAAAATGACTTGTAGCCCATTGCTTTGTCCAGCATTTCGGCGGCACTGTCGTAATGCCCTGCTTCTATGGCTATAAAAATGGCGAGGATGTACATATCTATGTGGGATGGGTTGCGTCTGTGGGTTGTTAGTGCCGTGTGGTTGGCGCGTTGTATTAAAGTGTTGGCGGCCGCTTGGGAGGCGGAGAAGCGTGACGCTTGCCAGTACCGCAATGCTAATTTTGTTGCGGTTGAGATGTCATTTTTGGTTGTAAGGCGGGTTTCTAGGTTGGATATTTGTTTTTCGAAATTTAGCAAGCTATCACCTCCTTTGTTATCTAGCCACTGTCTAGGGCGTGTTCCCACTAACGAATGCACATCTTTGCGGCTGATATTTCCGCATCTTCTGCGTGCTTTTTTCCTTGCGTGCCTCTAGCACGCCACGTCAAAAATCACTTGAACCTGCGAAAAAT
>Ga0123355_10007977_pt1 | contig 15957 bp, 10 predicted proteins | sample TergutEmb28metaG_3_FD_89872 | JGI IMG/M metagenome (GOLD analysis project Ga0123355, IMG submission 89872) | Embiratermes neotenicus P1 segment gut microbial communities from Petit-Saut dam, French Guiana - Emb289 P1 | ecosystem: Host-associated > Arthropoda: Insects > Digestive system > Gut ...
AGAATGTTCACCGACATCGAGATCCAGAGCGCGGCGAAATTGTAGGTTCCCCATCGGCGTTGCTCGGCGGTAGCTGGCGCGAGGTCGTGGTTGTACAGCGGACTGGATTCAACGCGGGAGGAGAGTTGAGCGGGAGTGTTCATGGGGTCTCTGACGGTTGCGATCGCGCCGCAAACAGAACCATGACGCTCAGTCCGCTGCCGCCGACGTCGCGCTCTGTGTGGTCAGCGGGCCATAGCTCTCCGGCCTGCGGTCACGGAAGAACTGCCACACCTTCCGCACTTCGGCGATCATGTCGAGATCGAGATCGGCGACCACCACTTCGTCTTTGTCGCGGCTGGCCTGGGCGATGATCTTGCCCCGCGGATTGCAAAAATAACTCTTGCCGTAGAACTCTCCGATGCCCCAGGGCTTCTCGGTTCCTACGCGGTTGACCGCGGCGACGAAATATCCGTTGGCGACGGCGTGTGCGGGCTGCTCCAGTTCCCACAGATATTCTGAGAGTCCCGCCACGGTGGCGGAAGGATTGAATACGATCTCAGCCCCGTTCAATCCCAGGATGCGCGCGCCTTCGGGAAAGTGCCGGTCATAGCAGATGTACACTCCAACCCGCGCATACCTGGTTTCAAACACCGGATAACCCAGATCACCGGGCGTGAAATAGAACTTCTCCCAGAACCCGGGATGACAATGCGGGATATGATGCTTGCGGTACTTGCCAAGATAGCGCCCGTCGGCGTCGATCACCGCCGCGGTGTTGAAGTACACGCCGGCCATGTGCTCTTCGTAAACCGGGACGACCATCACCATCTTGTGTTTGGCGGCGACCTTCTGCATGAGTTCGGTGGTGGGGCCTTCGGGCACGCGCTCGGAATGTTCGTACCAGCGGGCGTTCTGTTCGGCGCAAAAATATGGGCCGTAGAACAATTCCTGCAGGCAGAGGATCTGGGCTTTCTTCCGTGCGGCCTGCTCGATCAGCTTCATGTGCTTATCGATCATCGCTTTCCTGATCTCGTCGAGAGGGCGCTCGCTCGAGAGCGCATTGCTGGCTTGAATCAGGGCGCAGCGGACAATGCGGGGCATGGGTTGCCTCCCAGGTCTTGAGGAACAAAACTATAGCAGAAACAAGGGGCCCGCCTTCACCGACGGCAGGCCATGGCGCTCCATTGACATCGGCATCGCACGCTGCATAGACTCGGCCTTCTTCCGCTAACGAAGGAATATCATGGCCAAGCGAACTCGCATCGCGGTCATCGGCAGCGCCAACATCGACCTCACGACATTCACCGACCAATTCCCCAAGCCGGGCGAGACCCTATTCGGTCAGAAATTCGATTTAGGATTCGGCGGCAAGGGCGCAAACCAGGCAGTCGCGGCCCGACTATGCGGCGCGGAGGTTTTCATGGTAGCGCGCGTCGGCGACGATTTGTTCGGCCCGGCAACCATCGAGAATTTCCGCAAGCAGGGAATCGATCCCACCCACGTGAAGCAGGTCGAGGGATTGTCAAGTGGCGTAGCACCAATCTTTGTGGAACCGAATGGCCAAAACCGCATCTTGGTGGTGAAGGGAGCGAACGACGCGCTGAAACCAGCGGATGTCGACGCCGCCGCCGACATGCTAAAGACGGTCGACTGCATCGTGCTGCAGTTCGAGATCCCGATCGAGACCGTCTACTACACCATCGGATTCGCACGCCGGCACGGAATCCGCTGCATCCTGAATCCGGCGCCGGCTCAGCCCGTCGACATGGCTGCGCTCAAGGACCTGGACTATTTCGTTCCCAACGAGAACGAGGTAGAGGCAATTACGCGCTCGCCCGTAAAGACCATAGAAGATGCAAAGCAATGCGCGCAGAAGCTGATAGCGGGTGGCATTGGACGCGTGATTGTCACACTGGGCGCGAACGGATCTCTTCTTGCGGACAGTGACAGGAGCGAGCACGTTCTCCCCTTCCCGGTGACGAGTGTTGACAGCAGCGGTGCGGGAGACGCCTTCATCGGCAGCTTTGCTGTGTTCCTGGGCGAGGGAGTTGCCGAACGCGAGGCCGTCGGTCGCGCCAATCTCTATGCCGCATTGTCCACGACCGGCGTCGGCACACAAAAATCCTTCTATCCGCGGGCCCGCTTCGATACGGAATGGGTGTCGCGATCGAAACACTAACGTTTGTTTGCTGCAACTGTTTGAATCTCCAGCTGCGCTGCGTTCCGCGCGCCAGATAACGTTTCCGGAGCAGATGGTTGGCGTGTAGGAACCAACAAGTTCCCTCGTTTAAATGAGGTAAGAGAAGACAGAGGGGACGCGGCGTTCCGACGAAACTACTTGACTAACCAGCAAGAGCCGATTTATAAGCCGAGTCTATGGTCTAGGGGACCTCCAACTTCATCGTAAGTGGAGGGTCTTTTGCTTTTGGGGCAGACCGCCGAAAAGAGGATAAGGGAATGACAAGCAAGAAAACACTCCTCTCGGTTTTTTGTTTTGCACTCGCCACCCTATTCAGCCCGCTGCTTTATAGTCAAGCGACCGGAAGTTTTTCGGGCACGGTTTCCGATAAAGGTGGCGCCGTGATTTCCGGCGCCAGTGTGAGAATTACATCGCAAGGCACGGGACTGGTTCGTGAATCCAAGACCGATGATTCCGGCCATTACCTGGTCCCGCTGCTCCCGGTTGCGTTCTACACGATTCACGTGGAAGCGCCAGGCTTCGCCCCCGCCGAGCAAAAAGACATTCGTCTGCAAGTTGATGAGCACCGCGAGTTCAATTTCACGCTGCAGCCTGCGTCGGTCACCGCAACCGTGGAAGTTAACGCCACCGAGGTTGCGGTCGAGACCTCGACTCCAGCGCTGGGCCAGGTTATAACCTCGGAGCAAGTGGCAGAACTTCCCTTGAACGGACGGAATTTCGTTCAGCTGGCGACTCTGACGCCAGGCACCACGACATCCACCAGTCCAGTCAGCTTCTTTACTAACGCGGCCAGCAGTGAAGCCGCGACTCGCGGATCCTTCTCACTGTCGGTGGGCGGCTCCCGCGAGCAAAGCACCGACTGGTTACTGGACGGCAATGACAACAATCAGCTCGATGAAGGCGGCATTGCTATCTTTTCTTCGATCGACGCCATTCAGGAATTCAAAGTACTGACCTACAACTATTCGGCGGAGTATGGAGAGCGCGCGGGTCCAACCGTGCTGGTCACGACAAAATCAGGATCCAACCAGTTTCACGGTACGTTGTTCGAGTTCTTCCGTAACACGAAACTTGCTGCCAGCCCCTACTTTGGTACGCAGCCTCAAAAGTTCAATCTCAATCAATTTGGTGGATCTTTCGGCGGACCGATCAAGCGAGACAAGACGTTTTTCTTCGCCGATTATCAGGCCAAAATGCAGCGCGAGGGCGTAACCTTTACCGGTTTTGTTCCAACGACTGCGCAGACTACACCGGATGCCGGCGGTAACTATGAGTTCCCGTTCGCTACCCTTACCAATCCGTACGCGACCGGGATCGATAGAAATTTCCAGTGTGTGCCCGGCACCTCTAACCCGGAGCCGGTGAGCTCTACCGGAACCCAGACGGCGGGAACGGACTGCGCCACGATTCCAGCGGCGATGGTCAATCCGATCGCTGCCAAGGTGATCCAGCTCTATCCTCAGCCCAATGCCCCACCGGGAGCCATTGGTTTCAACTACGTGAATCAGCCGGTGCGGAAACTCAACCAGGGCACGTGGGACATTCGCCTCGACCACAATTTTTCCAGCAACGATTCGGTGTTTGGGCGCTTCAGTTACGATCAGGCGACCAACTTCGTGCCGGGCGGCTCGCCCACCTGGTCACAAGCGAATGCGTTCGGCAGTAACCAGTACATTAACAATCATGGACGCAATGCCATGATTAGCGTAACCCACGTTTTTTCTCCAAACCTCATCAACCAGGCGATGTTTGGCTTTAGTCGCATTTTTAATCACATTCTGTCGTTCGGCACGGGGACGTGCGAAGGGGCTCTCCTCGGTATTCCCGGGGCTAATCTGGGATCCAAATGCAGTCCGATCACTGGTTACCCTGCCAGCCTCAATCAGTCCGACAAAGACTGCATCAGCTGCGGCCTGACGTCGTTTCAGATGACCGGTTACTTTTCTGTGGGCGATCGCGGCTTCGCCCCTTATCAGGGCGGAACCAACGTCTACTCGCTGTCCGACACACTCGACATGATTCGCGGGAAACACAACATACGTGTGGGTGCGGTTTTCCGGGCCAACCAGATGAACGTCAGAAACAACGCTTTTCAAGACGGTTACATTGTGAATCTTGGCCTGGCTACCGGCGACAATATGGGCGACTTACTGCTGGGCGCCATGGGGGTTTTTGCCGCTCATGATCAAACCTTTTTGGGGGGCACGACGGGTCGCCGCTGGAAGCTTGTCCGCCCGTTCGTTGAGGATAACTGGCGTGTGACAAATAATCTGACCCTGCAACTCGGCTTTGCCTGGGCTTTGGTTAGCCCCACGACCGAGGTCCAAAATCGGCAAGCCAACTTTGATATTCGAAGCCTGAAGTGGTATGTGCCGAAAGGCAGCCCCGAACTGAGCGACTGTACGACTTGTATCGCGTCCGATGGCCGCGTGGGCATTCAATTCGACAAGAGTGCTTTGGAGCCACGGATTGGACTCGCGTGGACGCCGCTGGGTAACGGCAAAACCGCAATCCGCGCCGGATATGCGATCTTTCACGATGCCGCGTGGAATCAGGGTGGACAGGGTCTGTGGCAAAATCCGCCGTACTACGCGGAGGTTAATCCCGATAACTACCCGAATGCGCGACCTGGCTCCGGTATCTGCAATACCTTCGGTGCCATTCAGTGCGGCCTTTCTTACGGGTTTTCTCTTCTGCCGGGTACGGCTTCTACCATTACGTTGCCTAACGCTATCCTCTACAACGCACCAGTGAACCCCCAGCTCTACACCGGGACCATTCAGTCGCAGAATCTCAATTTCAAACAAGGCGCCATCCAGCAGTTCAACCTGAATGTGGAGCGTCAGCTGCCGGGAGACGTGGTGCTCACCGCTGGCTATGCCGGCTCACGCAGCTCCCACATTCTGGTCAGTCAGCTGAACGAAAATCTCAATCCACCCAGCGCGTGTGGAGTCGTTCCCGGCTATACGCTGGGTTGCAACTTCCCATTCTTTCCGTACGCGGGAATTTTTCAGAGTGTGGACAGCAACAACAGCGTCGGAGCTGCACGCTACGACTCACTGCAGATCAAAGCCGAGACCAAGAGTGCAAGGCACGGCCTTTATGCCCTGTTGGGTTACACCTATTCCCGCAATTTCGATACCGGCCTGCCCGACGGCCTGGGCACAAATCCCGGCGCACTCTATTATCCGCTTTATGGCACCGCGAGGTTGGATTGGGGCCTATCGTCGCTAAATCTCAACAACAGTTTTACCGCCAGCGTCCTTTACAACTTGCCCTTCGGCAAGGGCAAAGCTTATGGGAGCAATTGGAGCGGGGCTACCAACGCGATCCTCGGAAACTGGCAGGTGACTGTGATTCAGAGAGCTACTTCCGGATTCCCGCTCTATGTTGTCGATAGCAGTAATCCGTCGGGCGTCGACTTCTCCTATAACGGACTGGCCGTTTCGCGCCCCAATCAGGTGGGCGATCCTAATCGGCCCGGTCCGGTTGCGGCGAACCCGGGGTGCGCTGCCCCCGCGCAAATCCGAACCAAGGCCGCCTGGTTTAACCAGTGCGCTTTCATGTCGGCGTCGGTCACGGTGAATGCCGGAACTCCGCAGCAGTCCACGGTGGGAGAGCTTGGTACCGCGCCGCGTGCTCCCGTCTATGGCCCGCGCTTTGTGAACACTGATTTCTCCCTGATCAAGGACTTTCCGTTGCCCTTCCGCGAAGCGATGAATTTGCAATTCCGAGCTGAATTCTTCAATCTTTTCAACCATCCACAGTTCTTTATGACCGGGATCAGTGATTCTGGCGAGCAAGATATTGCCACCCCCTCCACCTTCGGCGTCATCAATCAGACGGTGAACAATCCGCGTCTAATCCAATTCGCGCTTAAGTTGAGGTTCTAGGGACACGAAGCTAATATTCGAGGGCAGAATTTCACTCCGTTCTGCCCCATTTTTTTGCGAGAAGAAATGCCCAAAGCGAAGTTCTGGTTGTTCCTGATCGTTTCAAGCGCCTTCTGCTTCGCCCAGTCCCGTCGCAAGGTCATCATCAACGAAGATTGCTCCGGGCCCGGCGGCAGCAACATGCAAACCTTGCTGCTGCTGATCCAGTCTCCGCAGGTGGAAGTGCTCGGCATCACCGTGGTCAGCGGAGACCAGTGGCGCGACGAAGAAGTCGCTCACACTCTGCGCCTGCTTGAGATCATCGGCCGGACTGACATCCCCGTGGTGCCCGGAGCCGAATTTCCTCTCGTCCGCACCCGCCACCAGGCGCAGCAGTGGCAGGAGCGATACGGCAAAGTTGCCTACGCGGGTGCCTGGGACGGCCGCTGGTGGCACGAAGCCTCCCTGGTTCCGCCGCTGCCCGAAGGATCACCGACTACCAAGCCTGCCGATGAGGATGCTCCGCACTTCCTGATCCGCATGGTGCATAAATATCCTCACGAGGTCACGATCTACGAAGGTGCACCGATGACCAACCTCGCGCTGGCCATTTCCCTTGACCCGCAATTTCCCGAACTCGCCGAGGAACTTGTCTTTATGGGAGGAAGCATCGCTCCTGAGAGCGACAGTCCCGAGTTCGTGAGCAATCCGCGGCACGAGTTCAATTTCTGGTTCGATCCCGATGCGGCTGCGATTGTGCTGCGCGCCCCGTGGAACAAAATCGTCTGCACGCCCACGGACATTTCGGTCAAAACTCACATGACGGCGGCCATGGTCAACCAGATCAAAGCCGCAGGAACTCCCATCGCACGCTACATCGCCAAGTTCGCCATGCTGACACCCGGCGCCGACATCATGTGGGACGAACTCGCCGCCGCCGCGTGGATCGATCCCAGTATCATCACAAAGAGTGAGAGTCGGTACATGAGCGTCGACCTCGACCGCGGCGCCGGGTATGGCAACACGCTCACCTGGGCGGCAAACGACAGTCTGCAGCCGGCAACCGAGCGGGTCGAAATCCAGTTTGACCTCGACACCGACAAGTTCTACCGCATGTTCGTGAGCCTGATGAGGGGGCCCACGCCACCCCGCCCGGCGAGCCAGGCGGGCCCCTCGCGCTAGCACCGGGGGGCCAAACGGCTTACAATAGGGGTTTACTTTTCTCCTATGTCTCCTATTCCAGACGATCTCTCTACAGTGAAAGACGATATGGTCGCCTTCATCGAAGGCCACGGCATGCGCCGTTTCCACGGCTTTGTGGACTATGAAGAGGTGCAGTGCATCATGTGGGAGACGGGGGACAATCCCGATGGCTGGAAGGATTTCGTCGAACTGGCCAAGTCTGCGGGAACTCCGTTCCTGACGATGCACGCGTGGGTTCTCGAACGCACCGAACTCGACGAGATGGTGCAGCGCCTCTCAAACTCCGAGTTTACCGAAACCGACGACGTCGACGACGCTCGCTGGCTCCGCGCCCACGTCGGCAAGGTCGGATATCTCCAGCTCGGCTGGGCCTACCAGGGATCGATGTTCCTGTGCGAACTCAGCACGGAATGGTACGAGCGCTATCAGCATCTGCTGGAAGTGTCCGACGAATTCGGCGGCCTGACCATGGACGAACCCGACCAGGACGAAGAAAACTAGTGTAGAACCAGGACGCATTCGTCCGTCGAGCCAAATCTGGGCCGCTGCGGTTTCCAACGCCATGCACAGCCTCAGCCTGGAGTAAACTGCAGCCTCACCCATGCAGTGGATCCCAAAGCCCACCGACCAAAGCCTTGTCGACCCTCTGATTGCCTGTCTCCGCACCGATCCCGCGTTTTACAGCCTGATCGATTCGCGAGCTGCACACATCCTTGCTCCTCTGCTGGTTCGCCGGGGCATCACCGATTCGGAGTCGGCCCAGCGTTACCTCTCTCCCGAGCTCACGCACCTTCACGAACCCGAGCAACTGAGCGGCCTGCGCGCCGCCGTCGATCGCCTCGACGCCGCCATCGAGCGCAAAGATCCGATCCTCATTTACGGCGACTACGACGTCGACGGCACCATGGCTGTCATCATCCTGAAGACGGCCATTGAACTCTGCGGAGGCTCTGCCGACTTCCACGTCCCGCACCGCATCCGCGAAGGCTACGACATGCGCGATGACGTGATCGAGCGTGCTGCAGCCGCCGGCATTCGCCTGATCATCAGCGTCGACATGGGTATCCGCGCTTTCGCGCCAGCCGAAACAGCCGCGCGGCTGGGAGTCGATCTCATCGTTACCGACCACCATCTTCCCGGCCCCGATGGCGTGCCGAAGGCCCTGGCCGTGATCAACCCGAACCAGGAGGGATGCTCATATCCCTGCAAACAGCTCTGCGGCGCAGGAGTCGCATTCAAACTGGCGCAGGGATTGATCGAGCGCCGTCTCGATGCCAAAGATCAAAACAAGCTTCTCCGCTCGTTCATGAAGGTGGTCGCGATTGCCACCATCGCCGACGCTGTGCCCCTGACCGGCGAGAACCGAGTCTTCGCTTCATTAGGGCTCGACGGATTGCGTAAAGCGGTCAACCCCGGCCTCAAAGCGCTCCTCGAAGCCGCCAAGATTTCCGCGAATCGTCCGCCGACGTCAGGGGAAGTCGGTTTCCGCATCGCTCCTCGCATCAACGCCGCCGGACGCATGGACGTTGCCCGGGACGTAATCGAGCTATTCAGCGTGAAAGATCCCGCGCGGGCAAGGGAACTGGCGGCCAAACTCGATCAACTCAACACCGACCGCCAGGAAGAGGAGCGCCGAATCCTGAACGCGGTGGAGGAGCGATTCTCGGGTGATCCGGCGCTGTCGGATGCCTACTGCATCGTCATCGATGGCGAGGGCTGGCATCGCGGCGTCATCGGCATTACCGCCACGCGCATCGTCGAGCGTTACAACCGTCCGACGGTCGTGATCTCGCGCGAGGGCGACGAATCTTTCGGCTCGGGCCGGTCGATTCGCGCCTTCCACCTGCTCGAAGCACTTGAGTCCTGCGGGGCCCTTTTCTCCCGCTACGGCGGTCACGCTCATGCCTGCGGCTTCGCCATGGCCACTCGGAATGTCGATGAGCTGCGAACCCGCCTCGATCAGTTTGCCCGTGCACGACTTACGCTTGCTGATTTCGACCCGGTTCTCGAGGTCGACGCCGAGCTTTCTCTAACAGAAGTGAGACCTGAGTTGTTTCGAGCCCTCGAAATGCTGGAACCTTACGGCATGGGAAATCCCGAACCGGTATTCGCGGCCCGGGGAGTCCAATTGGGCGCGCCTCCCAGGATTCTGAAGGACAAGCACGTCAAGTTGAAACTCAGGGCAGGGAACCATCCCCAGGGGTCAAATGGATCACCCCGACTTTCCGCAGCTGCGATTCTGGCAACTCCCCGCTGCCATCCAGATGCTGCGGTAATCCGGCGAAGCGAGAGAACCCGAGCGAGGGCCGAAGTCCAGTCAGGCGTTGCCAGAGGCGACATGCCCGACCCGAGCGACGATTTTAGAAGCAAGATTACCTTCGATGCGCTGGGCTGGCACATGGCCGAGCGTCTCGAACAAACGCCTCTCCTGGCAGGTGACTTCATCGACATCGCATTTTCCGTTAGCCACAACGACCACCCCGAATACGGTGGCCTTGAACTCTCCTTGCGGGCCGTTACGCCGAGTACCGGCGAGGACCTAAGCCACCGATAGTCTTCGAGAAAATTAGTTAAAGTTCGGGTGGGTGCGGCAGCATCTCAGTTGTTCGTTCTCACGAATTTCATCCGTGCCAGCCGGGGCTGCCGTGAAGTTCCTCGAGCGGCAGGTTGATGAAAAGGTGCCACTTATCGTCATATCCAATGGCGATCCGATCCTTGGCACATTGCAAAAGGATCGTTTTTTCGTCTTCCCTGAGGGTCGGTTCCCGGGGGCGAGGAGTATTGCGATGCCTTCGGCAGCAGCTGAATGGGATCCTGCGGCAGGTAGCCTGGCAGTTGGCCCATTGGATTAATTTCATTGTCCTGTAATGCCATACAATAGGATATTATCGATAGAAAGTTTAACCTGCCTCATACCCGGGTTGGGGTTCAGCCAACTCACCACAGGTTGTAGTGCCCATTCCGGCGCTCCATCTTTACGGCAACGCCAAAGAGTTCTGCCAACCGCTCGACCTCGAGAATCTTCTGCTTCGGTCCATCGGCAACGATGTGTCCGCTCTTCATGAGTACGACCCGCTGAATTTCGGGAACAATGTCGGCCAACTCATGGGTGACAAGAATGATGGCGGTTCCCGAGCGGGCCAGTTCGCTCATGGCTTGCCGCACTTTCTGCTGCGCCGAGAGATCCAGCGAATTCGAGGGCTCGTCAAACAACAGAGCGCGGGGCTTGTGGACCAACGCCCGCGCAATCAGTACACGGCGCGCCTCTCCCGACGACATCTCGCACACCGGTCGGTCCGCCAGTTGCGAAATGTTCAACAGTTCCAGCGCCGCCTCAGCCATCGCCGCTTGCTCAGGATCCACCGTATGATTGGGATAGATCGCCGTGCTGCTGAAGAATCCCGAGAGCACGACGTCCCGCCCGCAGGCGTCTCCGGTGCAGGACAGCATCAAGTCGTTCGACACAATCCCCAGTCCGGCGCGCAACTGGAACACATCCCAGGAGTCTTGCCCCAGAATCGACATCGACGATCCCTCCCGCGCCACCGGATAGCATTCGCGCGTAATCGTCTTAATCAGCGTCGACTTCCCGCATCCGTTCGGCCCCAGAATGGCGACATGTTCGTCGGCCGCGATGCGCAAGTTGAAGTCATCGAGCGCCACCTTCTGGCCCCGCATCACCCGGAGGTTGTGAAAATCAAGTAAATGTGGAGTGGAATCAGCTTTCATTGCATCCAAAGTGTAGACGACAGACGAGGAATCAAGAAACTGACCACTGCCCCTAACGGCTGTGGCGCTGTTTTAGACTGAACCCACATGCCGCTCCCCATCCGCCGCCTGCGCCGCCTGCTTGCCGCGACCGCCGTCACGCTCACACTGGTCGTGGCAGGTATGTATTTTTATGCGCGCATGCGGGTGCAGGACGTCCGCAAAAACGTCGCCAAGCTCCCCTACAACATCAGCCAGACCTCAAATGGCTTTCAGATTTCAAAGTCCGACGGCAAACGTACGCTGTTCAAGGTCGAGGCGACCGATGTCAAGCAGTTCAAGCTGAATGGCGACGCCGAGCTCCATAACGTCAACATCGTTCTCTACGGCCGCGATTCCTCGCGCTTCGACCGCATCTACGGCGATGACTTCCTCTTCAAACAGAAGACCGGCGATGTTGTCGCCAGAGGTGAAGTTCAAATCGCTCTGGTCGGGAACCCGGCCGGACTCGACGGCCCGGATCAATCCGCGCCCCAACAGCTCAAGAACCCCATTCACCTCAAGACCCGCGACCTGGTCTTCAATAAAAACAGCGGCGATGCCTCGACCGATGCGCGCGTTGAATTCCAAACCGCACAAGCCAGCGGCTGGGCCGTCGGAGCGAAATACACCGGTAAAAGCAACGTGTTGACGCTGTTATCCCAGATTCATGTGACGGTGAACGGTCCAAACGCCACCGTCATCCAGGCCGAGCATGGAGTCATCACGAGCGATCCCCGCCAGATCGTGCTCGACCAGCCACGTCTAGATCGCCAATCCGGCAGTATGCAATCCGACCGGGCAGTGTTTTATCTCGATCGGGAGAACCATGTGGAGCGTGTCGTCGCCACCGGCAACGTAACGACTCAGGCACTCATGGTGAAAGCAGAGGCCTCGAATCGAACGCGTCAAGACAAAGGCCCCGCCCAATCCGAGGTTCACGGTCGCGCGGACGAGGCGGAGTTCCTTCTCAGCGGCGAGGAAGACCTGCTGCGCACCGCGACACTTACCGGGAATGTCCACTTCGAGCAAACCGGGACGCAGCCGATGGAAGGCGAAGCCGGACGAGCCATCATCGACTTCGCCGGTCGCAACGAAGTTCAGAAAGTTCACGCCCTTGACGGCGCCCGCCTCACGCAAAAAGCCGCTTCCTCTGCGAGACCTCCGCAGAAAGGCATGGGAGGCGGCCCGCAAGACTTCGAACTGACCGCTCCCGTCATCGACTTTACGGTGGCGGACGGGCGTCTGCTGAAACATGCCGAAACATCAGGAGCGGCACAGATCTTAATTACCCAACAGCCGGCCGCCACTCCAAAGAGCCCGCATCCTTCTGCGCAAAAGACCATTGTGACCGCCGGCACGTTCAACGCCGATTTTGCCGACAGCGATGGACGCACCACGCTCTCCACGATACACGGAGCGCCCAACGCCCGCGTCGTCAGCTCCGCTCCTGCTCAGCCCGAGCGGGTCAGCACAAGCGATGCTATCGATGCCATGTTTTTGCCGCAAGGCGGAATCGACTCGATTACGCAAAAAGGCAATTTCGTCTACACTGACGGCCAGACTTCAGACGAGCGAATGCAGGCGTGGGCCACCACGGCGCGCTATACTCCTTCCGATCAAATGCTCCTGCTGACCGGTAGTCCGCGCGTAGTGAACGGAGGCATGTCCACAACGGCAAATTCCATTCGCCTCAACCGTGAGAGTGGAGAAGCCTTCGCCGAAGGCGACATCAAAACCAGCTACAGTGAATTGAAGGAGCAACCCAAAGGAGCGCTGCTGGCTTCTTCTTCTCCGATTCACGTCACTGCCCGAAGCATGACGGCGAACAATTCCGGAGTCGCTCTCTATCAAGGCAATGCCCGCCTTTGGCAGGACGCCAATGTGATCGAAGCTCCGTCGATCCAATTCGAACGCGACCGCCGCTTCGTGACCGCGCAAGGCAATGCCTCGCGGCCGGTCGAAACGATTCTGGTGCAGAAGCAGAAGGAAGACGACGCGACCAGCCACGATGCCAAACCCGCAACCAAGCCGGCTTTAGCTGGATCCAGCCCCATTGCGATTACAGCGATGAAGCTCACCTATACCGATTCCGAGCGAAAGGCACACTACGAAGGAGGGGTTGTAGCCAAAGGGCCTGATTTCACCGCTACCGCCAACACTGCCGATGCCTATCTGGTGCCGCGCAGTCAGTCTTCGCCGTCTCAGGGATTAGGGGGCCCCAGCCAGCTTGACCACATGGTGGCGCTAGACAACGTCCTGATCCAGCAGCCCAACCGCCGGGCCGAGGGACAAAAGCTGGTCTACACCGCCGCCGCCGACAAGTTCGTTCTGACAGGCGGTCCTCCTAGCATTTTTGATGCCGAACGAGGCAAGATTACCGGCGTTTCGTTGACTTTCTTTAGACGCGATGATAGGGTGCTCGTAGAAGGCGAAGCAAGTACTCCAGTTGTGACGCAGACGCGGGTGATCCGGTAAATGGCACGATAAATGCGTACCTTGGCCACCGAAGAAATTGGCAAATCGTACCGGGGCCGGCGCGTTGTAAACGGGGTTAGTCTCCGGGTGGATCAGGGCGAAGTTGTTGGTTTATTAGGTCCTAACGGTGCGGGCAAGACGACTACCTTTTACACGATTGTTGGTCTAATTCCCCCTGATACTGGCCGCATCCTTTATGACGGTCAGGAGATCACCGACGTTCCCATGTACCTTCGGGCCCGTCAGTATGGCATCAGTTATCTGCCACAGGAAGCTTCAGTCTTCCGTAAGTTAACGGTAGAAGAGAACATCCTCGCCGTGCTCGAGGCCCAGCCCATATCCTGGCACGAGCGCCGTGAGAAGATGGAAAAGTTGATTGACGAATTAGGACTGGAGCATATCCGCCAGAGCCGCGGATACGCTCTCTCGGGTGGGGAACGCCGGCGCGTGGAAATTGCCCGCTGCCTGTGCATCAATCCCACCTTCATTTTGCTCGACGAACCGTTTTCCGGGATCGACCCTATCGCCGTGCTCGACCTGCAAAAGATCATCAGCAACCTGCGGGCCAGCGGCATCGGGGTTCTGATCACTGATCACAACGTGCGCGAAACGTTGTCCGTCACGGATCGCGCCTACATCATCGATGGCGGCCGCATCTTCCGTCACGGACCACCCGAGCAATTAGCGGGCGATCCGGAAGTGAGAAGGGTGTACCTCGGCGAGAGTTTTTCACTGGTGTAAGAACGCACGAGTTGTCTAATCTGTCATTCTGGCCCGGCGTATTCGCCGGTGAGAAATCGGCGCGCTGCGGGTGCCCGACCAACAGCAGATTCCGGGCTACTCAGAATGACGAAATGCGGATAGAGGGAATCGGCCGAACCCATGGTCCTGTTGCAACACAAGTTAAGCGTCAAGCTCTCGCAGCGCCAGATCCTCACCCCCGGCCTGGTGCAGATGGTCTCCGTCCTTGCGCTCAACAAGCTTGAGCTCAAGGACATGATCAACACCGAGATGGTCGAGAATCCTGTTCTCGAAGAGCTCGAAGACTCCGTTCCCCTCCTCGACGAAGTCGGCAAGAAAGAAGAAGATCGCGACCGCGCCGCCACGGCAACGCCCGAAGAAAACCCTATCACCGCGGTCGAGAAGAAAGATCCCTTCGAAGAAATCGACTTCGGATCGTTTTTCCAGGACTACCTCGATCCCGGCTACCGCACGCACAGCGAGATGGAAGATATCGAGCGCCCGTCGTTTGAAAACTTCCTCTCCAAGCCCAGCAATTTGACGGATCATCTCTCCTGGCAGCTGGGCGCGCTCAGCTTGCGTCCACAAGTCCGCGAAGCCGCAGACCTGATCATCAGCAACCTGAATGAAGACGGATACCTGATTGCCAGCGACGACGAACTGTTGGGAATTGCGCCGCCCGCGACCCCTGAAGCGGATGCCAAAACCGCCAAGAGCATCGTCAGCGAAGCTCAGGCCTTGGGCATCTCCGATGTCGCCCTGTCGGAAGGCATAGGCGACACAACCGCTGAGGAAGCGACGTCCGATATCGACACGGCAGAGACCATCGATGCAGTACGGACGCCAACGCCAGGACCTCGTTCCGAGGCTTCTGTGCCGTCAGCTTTCGGAGTGGGCGCGGCCGCAGTTGCTCCGGCCCCGGAGCCTGCCGCGCACCCGGTCCCGACCTACAAGACAAGTTTCTCCGCCGCCGATCTCGAGGAAGCCTTGCGGGTGGTCCAGCAGCTGGATCCTCCCGGCGTTGGCTGCCGGGATCTGCGCGAATGCCTGCTGGCCCAGCTTCGCTTCCACCAAGTCCAGCTCACCCAGCAAAAGAACGGCAATGGAACCGCGCAGGTGCTCGAAGATGCGATTGCAGTGGTCGACCATCATCTCCGCGGCCTGCAGAACAAGCAGCACAAAGAGATTGCCAAGGCCATTGGACGCCCCATCGAAGCCGTAGAAGCGGCGCTCGACTACATTCGCACGCTGGACCCGCGTCCCGGCCTGCGCTACAACAAAGTGCAGGCGCGCCTAATCGAGCCCGATGTTGCCTTCGTGAAACACGGTGACGAGTGGCTGGTCGTCATGAACGACGAAGACCTGCCCCAGCTTCGTCTCAATCCGGCATACCGGAAGCTGGTTACACGCGACGGCAACAACGAAAAGAGCACCCGCGATTACGTGAAAGAGCGCTACAAGAGCGCCATTCAGCTCATCAAGAACATCGAGCAGCGCAAGCAAACCATCACCAAGGTCTGCTACTCCATTGTCGCCCGCCAGCAGGATTTCCTCGAACGAGGTATCGATCAACTCAAACCCATGATGATCAAGGAGGTGGCCGAAGAAATCGGCGTGCATCCTTCCACGGTAAGCCGCGCTGTGGCCAACAAATATGCCCACACGCCGCAGGGTGTATTCGAGCTGCGATACTTCTTCAGCGAGAGCGTCCAGGGCCCGGAGGGGGGTGGAACA
>Ga0123355_10007978_pt1 | contig 15957 bp, 11 predicted proteins | sample TergutEmb28metaG_3_FD_89872 | JGI IMG/M metagenome (GOLD analysis project Ga0123355, IMG submission 89872) | Embiratermes neotenicus P1 segment gut microbial communities from Petit-Saut dam, French Guiana - Emb289 P1 | ecosystem: Host-associated > Arthropoda: Insects > Digestive system > Gut ...
GTTTTTTCCTCTTCAAAATGCAGTTTGTTTCATAAATCTAACGTATTTGGTTCCTGTATTATTCACATTTTATATAGAGGGTGTGCTAAAATTAAAAAAATAATTCCGGCGCCAAAAGGTTAAACGGCATGATCAGTCGCAAGCAAACAGAAAGCAAGGCTTTGAATGTGCCTCAGTGTTATGCTGTATGTACATTTCCTGTCTTGTTTAGGAGTCATGACCAATGCTAGTTTTGTTTCTTTCACCTACCATATTATGCACCTAGCCTATTATGACTCGGGAATGATTCAAACCAACAGTATCTAGAAGCATCTGGCAGGACTCCTTTGATGTGTTTACCTGAGAGAAAAACCAGGTCCGTTATCAAATTGCCTGGCAAGAACCTCAGAAACTACAGTTCTGCTGATCTGAACAGGACATTCTGTACAGAAACTATGATCGTCTAAGCTTTCCGTCTTTGCCGATGAAGCTTACGCAATGTCACTAGTAGATGGGATTTAGAATGTTGTTACAAAATTCCTTGACTGTACATCATTTGGCTGCCTTTTTTTACATGAAGGACAACATATATTTGTTATGGACGTAAAATGACACTGAACTTTGTACACTCAACAACAAAGAAATGACCTAGTTAATGAATTTAAACATAGTTGTGAGTGGTAGTTACAGACATGACCTCAACCATTCAACAATAATACTGATGACCCCGCCCTGGTCCACATTAGCATGCCGTGGTTCTGTAATTCTTGAAATGCAACATAAATTCCACTTTTAATCAGAACATATGGTACCTTCAATACAAGCATGTGCCAGGTCTTTATAATCCTCTGGCCGTCACACAGTCTTACACTGACAAATTAGCATACGAGGTAAAAGTCCCTGTTCTTAATTGCACATCACTTCGTAAAGACATATCGTAAGTGGCAGTAGAGTTCCATGCACTGTTGGCCTTAATCCCATGGAAACGTACACACTGTATTGGAGGATGGTTGGATCCCACAGCCAGCCTGAAAGTGGTGGTGAAAAGAAAAGTCTGTGCCTCTGGCAGCAACTGAACTCCTAGTTGTCCAGCCCATTGCGTAGCCATGCAAGCTCCAGTTACGAGAATGAATTAATATAGGTGCTATACAGCTGTAAGTACAGCAGCAACAATTAAACCAGCACAACAAACTAGAAACTTACAAATGTCTAAGTGTGTTTTTTAACAACACTGTCAACTGCTGAGATTATATGGTGTCGGTGACAGATTAATGGATCAACATGCAGCACCAGTTGATTGATACTGATAGGGTAAAACCAAAGTACATGAAGAAAAATAACCTGTCCCAGTGCCAAGAAAGCGACCAATCACCTGAGACATGGCACAGCCCACAGTATGTATTAACATGGGCCACAGTGATATTCGATTTCCATGTCCCCATCACCCTCCCAAACCAATCAATCCATATTTCACATTCATTAACACCTCAATTTTTGGCTGGCATTAATACAATCAGCACCACGAAACAGTGTGTCCAATAACTATGCCCACAAGAAACTCAGTTCATAATCTATGCTTCAAAAATGTATTAAAAAAAAAAAGAGGTGAAAATAGGGGTTCAAAACATGGCTCATGGTTAGTTTTAATCACCTGCATCACAGACAAGGCAATGGTTGAATTAAACACAAATGTTACACAGAAGTTTTCAAGTTTGTCTTCCAAATGAGTCAGGACATTGAACAAAATGAACATAAAAAAATTTGATTTCACCAACTCCCCTCCTCTCTCGTGAACACACAGTGGTGTAGCTTGAGTTTTTGGCTCCCACAGCCAGTAACGACAATGGCCACCTCTAATATAAATCATGAACCTCAAAAAAATTACAATTATTTTGTTTCCTTTGTCTTAAAAATTTAAAATTTGTTGGGTGCAGAGAATCAAAAAGATTCATTCAAAATATTCAATTCACAGCCTAGTGGACTCTGCTGCCCAGGACAGCCACACCACTTGCCCCCACCTGCTCCCAGCTATGCACCTGTGCACACAAAATGTAACTGTAGTGGCCAAAAGGTACATTAAAACACATAACTATCACTTCTTAACACTGTAAGCTGAGGTGTGAAAGCACTCATGCATGGGCAGGCAGGCGGACACACACACACACACACACACACACACACACACAAAATTGCTGCCTCGGCTCTAAGGAGTCCTGAACTGTTGGCACAAATATATTTGAAACTTAGGAAATGGAACAGAAAATATGTTTACATTTACATGAGTGTTTATTTCCACTTTCAAAATCTATGCACAATACTGTAATCCCTTCCAGTCAACAAAGTTCATAACATCACACACATAAGATCAACATGTCTGTGAACTCAAATTCCAGATACTTATGCAGAAAGTCAGTAAAATAGCCTCAGATATGCACATTGTCTCACTGTACACAAGGAATACAAAGGCCACAAAATTATACTGATAATCTATCGTACAAGTCTTACAAAAATGAGTAAGATGCATTACATATAGTCCCAAGTAATTAATGCACAACGGCAAGATACTGTAGTGTAAAACTGCTTAGCTTCTAGAATTTGTCCATTGGCTGGCATCAAAAAGAGCCATTCTCCACCTCAGGACCCTTTTCTGGAGAACAGATATAGATACAGCTCATATTGCCTGAAATACCACATGATGGACAATGATGAGAGGCCAAGCAGTCCTGAATGTAATAATCATTCTCAGAACTCTACCAAACAGAAAATTACTAGTTTTGTGGGTTGGACTCTATCTTTAATGGTGTGGAAATTGAAAGCAGCCATTTTTCAGTCTCATTTAAATGTATATGCAGCTTTAAGCACATAACATTCTAGAGAAATTAGTTAATGACAAATCAAGCAAATCAGTCACTACATCTCAATAATTAATAACAATGTCATGGTAAATAATATGTAAATCATGAACACAAGATTTGTTAGATATCTCCTGCAATTAAATTGAATAAGAGACATTCCATTTAGTTGATGACTAGAAGTTCCAATACAATAACAGCATGATCAATTTGTCTCTGGACTTGCTGCAAACAGACATTACTGCAATTACAAAAAAATTCCTATATCAGGTGAAAGCAGAGCAGAATCTGCCGAATCATTCATTTTCATTTCACGTCTTGAAGTTCCATCACTCTGGGTTACCACTTTGCAAAGTACGGTCCCATGTTATGCCTTCCAGTTGTTTAATTACAAAATGGTGGACTGAAAGAACCTGTACCAGTGCCAATTTTGAAAGGCTTTTCAAAATAAAAAGTGGAGTAACACCAGTTAACAACACCAAATGTTCAGGACATCCATTCAAGTACAAAACAGAATAAAGTGTCAAGCCAGTGAAGGACTGCACCCATAGCTAAAGCACATTACAATTCACGACTGGTTAATGAGGTAGGGAATCTCATTCTGATCATGCCAAAACATTTGGATATATGAATGCAGCATGTGATGGACTGCCAAAAAATCTGTGCATCATCTGTTTACTGACAAGCACAAGCAAAATCATCAAAGTTGTGTGTGAAAACTACATGACTGTGCACTCACACCTTCCATAACTCCCCAGATTTACAGCTGGGTACGGTTTTATTTTTTTAAAACTAAAACTGGAAATTTGATGACATCAACTGAAAACAGCCACAGGCTTCATTTCCATAACTGAGAACGCAGGATTTCCAAATTTGTTTCCAACAAATTTTAGGCTCTTGTGACCGTGCATCATGAACGTAGGGTGAAGAGAGAGAAACCAACAAGATACAACTAATCTGATGTTTACTATCAAACTTCTATCTCAACATGTTTCAGGCATCATTATGCCCATCATCAGCAGAACAAGACCGTGTACTACCGCATATGCTGTTCTGCACTGCAACAAGAGGGGGAAAAAACTGTAAGATGTGAGAGGTATAGTGTCTTTGTGTGGAGTAATGAGTTGTAAACATAGTCCGGATTGGTGATGGGTGGGGTGAGTAAAGGTTGTGTACTCACCCCACCCATCACCTGCACACTCCCCCCTGGAAGCACCTAATAACACCTAGACCACACACCTCTTATCAAGCAGGGGCAACACATGCATTACAACACCCACACCCAATACACCAGATCTGACAGATATACGAATTGGATACCAATTAAACACCAGGGCATACACATATACATACGAAATCCTGACTATGTTTACAACTCATTACTTCACACAAAGACACTATGGTTCTCACATCTTACGGTTTTTTCCCCCTCTTGTTACAGTGCAGGACACCATCTGCGGTAGTACACGGTCTTGTTCACTTGATGATGGGCATAATGATGCCCGAAACATGTTGAAATAGAAGTCTGATAATAAACATCAGATTAGTTGCATCTTGTTGGTTTCTCTCTCTTCACCCTTGTTTCCAACAGTGACAAAACTGCCAGTCTTCCTGCATCAAGTTGCAACAGAACTATATTTCTAAGGAGGCAGCACTGAATTAGTGAGTAAACCCAGTTATATCAAAGAAAAAACACAAGACAAAATATGCCATCACACCACATATTATGTATACACACTGCTGCAGAAAATGACTACTTTCTGATTAGGAAGGTATGTGTGACAAGGTCACACAACAGCTGAATAAAATATGCACTTTTATTCTCTACATTACAATAAAGGTAATACTGTTTGCTGTGTTGCTTCATCCTTACTGATGCTAACAAGACACATAAGAATGCATTCCTACATACAATATCATGTGAAAAAAATTTTTTAGTAGTGTTTATAATGCAGTCACTACACTCCATATACACTACAGGCTGGATAATATGGGTAACAGTTTTCTCCTCTCAAATTTCCAGACTGACTTAGGGCCCACCCATCCTCATAACCAATGAATAACAGGGACTCTTTCTGCAGGACTAAAGCAGCCATGGTGTAAGGTCATCCATCCACCTCCATCTAGCACGAAAGTTAAGAATGACAGAAGTTACACCTTCACTCCCTCTACATGCCATAACAGAATGGACAGGGTCAACTTTACCTTCTTCACCTTTTACCAGTTTCTCTATTATGAGCATTTATGAGAATTATGATGTCAATGAAACTGACATTCACATAAATAAGGGGTCATGGTGAAGACTAAAAACTTATATACCTTACACATGTTGATATAAATAACATCATTCCAAATATATTATAGACTTTCTACCCTAATAATGCTGCAAGCCATTCTGACTAGGTGTGGGGGCATTCTATTTTGCAAACAAATTATTCAGCATTGTCAACACAGAGCCTTGCCACTGGACCTCACTTGTCTCATCAGTCCAACCAGTCCATATTGCCATAAACTAACTGTCCAAGACCCATTTGAATATTATCCATTTCCTTACAGCAAAGTAGGGTGTCAATAAAAAGCTAAAAAGTTAAAAATCTCAGGAAGTGTTCCACAGCACATGCTGCAATTTCTTTCCACAAAAGGTTACATTCCAATATCAAAGCCAGAGACTATCTGACACAATTTATAAGGCTGTTCAAAGATATCATTTACATCTGATACGTGGAATGGACTAAACACAAGACAGAACCTCAGAACACATTCTGGGAGAACTCTGCTGCATATGATTAAGAGCACAGTATAATGTGTACTTACATGAGTGAACTGGGCAACAATCCTATTATGTTCTTCTTGATAGTGTTTCCTGGCTTTCCGCTTCTCTGCATACAGGGAGTTCAATTTATCCAAGCTCTTACTCTCCACTAAGTCTGCATTCTGTTTGATTAGCTTTGCAGTGTTCTCCAATTCTTCCAGCATGTTCTTCCATGCCTGTGACAAATGACACATATTAATCATATACAACCTACAACAGTCCCCAGCTTCTGGTTGGTGTGTCCTGGAAGTCAATGGTTTCTCTGATTCTGGGCTACATGTCCTGAGGTTGAAAACAGTACCTTGGGCCATTCACCATATCATACTTCTTACATCCCTACAAACAATTAATGATAAAATGATGGAAGGACAAAATTGTGAGGTGCAAGCAAACCTAGCAAATATAATTCAGATTCTTTAAATAATACATGGTAACAGATTTTTTAAAATTAAACTTTCACTCAGGCAAAGTTCTTCTTTAGCTTACAATTTTATGGTAGGAACTACTAAATCAATGGAGTTGGGCAGGTGAATTCATACACAACAATGCATCACAAATTAATCTATGCATTAAATTGGAAATATTATTTGTAAATCAATGTTTACAATCATAGCTACTGTATGAAAGTTTGAGGTTACAATCAACAAGTTTCATATAGACAAAAAAAAATCGATGCCCATTATCAAGGAAGTACCACATTCCTACAATTTCACACCCTCCATGCAGCAAATCTGTAGACCAAGCAAGTATTTTAAGATGGTGCATCAAAAAGTAAAGAGAATTTACCTGTAGAAGCGCTGCAATTGACACACTGTAAAACACAGCAGGTTTCTCAGTAACTACATACTAGGCATTTCAATATCAGGTTTAGTTAGTGTTGTGTTTGTTTACAAATTTTAAAGATGGTGGCATTGCTTTTAAATTCCACCATTGTAGAACAGTGAGCTGTGATCATTTTTTTTTTGTAGTTAGAAGACATTAAAACATCCATAGTCAGCAATTCACAATGAGTACAGATGTTTGCAGCCTACGGGGGATTACTTTGATCCATTCCACATTCTGCAGCAGTGATATTTGAACTTGGTCTCCCCCCCTCAATATATTCCAGAACTAGCTCCATCAGATTATCACATATTTAGACCACTAAAAGTAACCCTGTGTGGATGAAGATTTACCAGTGGTAATGAAGTTAAGAATGTGGTGTAAATGTGTCTTCGTTCATAACTGAAAACTTTCTATGCCAAGAAGATCAGAAGGCTTGTGAACCACTACATGATATGCAATGAAAAAGGGATGATTATGTTGACAAATGATACACTTTGCATTTGTCACACATTGTTGTAGACTAATTAATTAATAAATTAATTTTACTTCTTGACTCAGTGTACACTTTTAAGGTTGTGGATTTTTTTGAGACTGCAACCATTACAAACTAACACCAATGATAAAATCTGCAACATATTTGGTATACCTGGTGCATCTAAACTAGACACTTTACTTATTCCTTCTTCACACTGTCATAAATGCAACAAGACTTTTTAATTATTACTTTACTATAAAGAGCAAGTACATCAGCCTGTAAAAAAAACTTCTGTCTCCACAGTAGCTCTTCTCTACATTACTTCTCATATATAATATTAGAAAATGTCACAATTCTAATTCTTCTGTCCGTGCTTATTAAAAAGTTGGATGACCAGCCGTTAACTGTAGTGTCTACATCGCTCCTCTCATGGCATATCACACAAGGACACAGTCTTAAAACTTAACAAGATGGATATGTTAAATTACATTTTAATTAAACATCCATTTATATTCATTTAGATCTATAAATCCATGTAAGATCATTCACTTAATTACTATCAACAATAACAGACTGTGGTAGCCTCCATGTAAATCTTAACATTCCATGTTAATTACTGAATACAGAAGAAATGTACATGTATATTTGAATATCTTGAAAACTGTAACATTTATGACAAGACAAAGGTATTGTAGATATGTGTGTGTTTTATTCTTCCCAGTAATTCTCATTCAAAACACTTTCTCTGAAATAGATACTTGGCAGGTTTTACTCAAGAGACCAGCATAAATGGATGTCTATATATTAGTGCTTGTTAAAACTTTCTGGTGTACTACACACGAAAATTCACATGCCTTGACAGAGTGCAGCAAGTCTTCCAATATTAAATTTCATGCAAATTGGTTCTGTCATTCATGAAAATGATGAATGACCACAGTACTTGTAAACATGACTCAAAATATGATTTAAACTTGCTATTTCTCATTCACATTTCAATTTTGTATTGTTTTCTAATGGAATAAACCACAAGGGGACTCAGCCTAATACTGTGTTACATGAAGTAAGAATTAAAGTGAAGTAACAAATATTAGCTGTACATACTGTTTTAATGCTATGTTTTTGTATCACAAGAAACTGTAATGCCTTAAAATAAAACTATAATATATCAGAACCACTCTTCTGTCATTTGCACATAAGAGCATGTTAGTAACCAAGTATTCAAAAGCAACAACATTCATGTACAAGTTAAGAAAGATTAAATTCTGAAATGCAAGCTACCAATCAGTTAAGAATCATGTTTGAAATAAGGAAACAGTTGGACCTCAGCCGTAAATGACAGAATGTTGAACACAGCTGCATGATAAGGAGTTTCATAATTTGTAGCAACATTATTAATATTACAAAATCAAGAAGGGTGAGATGTCCATGAAGCATGCACAGGAGAGTTCAAATATGCAAACACAATTTCGGTTGGAATATTAGAGAGATGGGAGGTTTTGGGAGAACCTAATGACTCTATTCTGTGCAGTTAGTTAATAAGTCTCTTTGATATCATGCACACTACCCACATTATTGTGAATACCAGGAACTTGCCTGTGCCACTAAACTTCCCACCAAGTCCTCTGTCCGTTCCAGTTTCTGTCCTTGCATTGCCACAGATGTGATAGCCACAGCATATTCACGATCACACTTCACTTTAGTAGCCAGACAACGTCGCATAGTATCCAATAGACGAAGCTCTGCATCTTGCCGACAGAGCAAAGCTTCATGAGCAGCTCTACCCTGAAGGTTTGATGAAAACCCCATCTGAAGTAATAAAAGAATTACATCCAAGTTATACTAAATTGTTCTACATATTCCAATTTACCATATGCACAGCAGCTTCAAACAGAAAGCCTGAACTCTGTACTCCTTTTGAATTTCAAGTCGCTAACTCATTTCAGGGCTCTTTCCATATCAAACTTTAAACATGGTCATAAACACCTCTCACCCAAGCGTATACTGTTCTAGATCTGGTCCACCAGAATTTTTTAAGCACTGGTCTAGTGTACGTGACATACGTGTCACTGCAACATAGCCAAGTCAATTAAAATGTCTCACGTGAAAAGAGACCCAGCATTTCGGAACACGGAATGCTTCATCTACTTCGCCAAGCCCGCTCACACATAACTCAATTAACTAATCTAATTTTACAGAACAGGCAAAATCATATGGCAAGGAAAAGGAAAAGTTAACTAGAAAATGAGGTTCTACTTCCTTCAACAGTAGCACAAATGACGGTTCAGTATTTTGCAACTGGTAATTATACATCAGACGCTTCAGAACGGCAATAACAAAACATACGATTTACCATTCCGGATGGAAACGCAAAAACGATTTCTTCGCTTATATTCTCGAAATAAGTAAAACTATTCACAGCAATGAAAGGACGCCATGCTTCAGCTGACTATATTAAACTGACAAGAATGTGTGGTTAAGATCCAACCAAGTCTCCAAAGTCAAAAATAAACTCTGACATCTGTAGGCAGTCAGCTAGCTTGCATACGACGACGAAACCTACTTATGAAATCCAATTAGAAACACACCTGGTTCTTCAAAATTAAGGCTCCTTCATTAATAAACACACATTCACATTTACAAGAAGTCACATTTCACACCAAACGCATCCACTACGATTCGTTAATTAATGAAAGGCATCAACGCAGCACACCTGCCCAACATCATCACACAACTCCAGCCCACAGCACTACCACCATTCTCCTCCCCGTAGCAAGCGGTACCATATGACAACAAAATTTACCACTTGCAGTTGAGTTCGGTTACAGTTCGTAATATTATCCCCCTGTGCCCTTTTCTTTTCTGGCTTTTAGTTTACTTTACGACGCCAATAATTCAGAAAGACCGCGCAAACACCTGAAATTTCAGTTTTTGCTATAAACATGAAGCAGCCGACGTTGAATGGTATTTATTAATTCTGTGGGATGGATACACTACAAAACGTACGCGTTGAACGATTCGTTTACTAGCGCACAAGTCGGAAAGGATGGAACATCGAGGTCGTGGCCTACTTCAAAGCACGATTACTCTTTCTCTGTCCACCCAGCCTAATCACAATCTACCTTCGTACATGAAAAAATTTACAGCGCTCAATATGAGCATTACCGTTTTCTGCGACACCGTGTAAAATACCTAGCTGCTATACAAACAAAAACAGATACACGTAGCCGGCCAGACATTGCCGTTAACGGATGGAATTTGGGCCAGTGTATGAAGGTCCACACAACTTCTACGTATCACCTATCTAGTAGAAACGTACGACATATCCCAAATGTAAAAGTCACAGCACGTTACTTCTCAACACATCTAAAGTTCCGGTGCACACCTCTACTCTTACCCTCAAAATTGGTCGTATACAATACCAAACCACAATTTCATATTTTGATTAACCGTCCGCCTTGTATGAGGACTCATAACCTCGAACGAAGGGCCATTAAGGCAAGATCACATGCACCACCCCATATTCTTTTTTACCATGGCACAACAGCCCGTGGTCCAAGGCCTCATCATTGTCGAGGATTCATTATCACTCGGATGCACCACACTCCATAGGACTCCTCTGGACGAGTGATCAGCCCGACGCACAGCACTCTGACAACACACATCCATGCCCTGGCGGGATTCGAACCCACTTTCTCAGCAAGCGAGCGGCCGTTGGACCCCCTTCCCCATTCAACCAGTGAAAATGTTTCTTCACCACTTGCAGCAGCCAAGGGTCACATCGACATAGCCCTGGCATACAAACGATATCACACACACAATTCCTGAATGGTAGTCCAGGTTCAACACAAAACTTGCATGCTTCAAACACCTAACAATTTTTTTGCAAGTGCAATACCAGGCCAACAAAAATTTATGGACCTATTTATACCACAAATACAACTGCATGGTATGACGTTTTTGTGGCCAAATCTGGGTGCATACATCTTGATGTGCTAGTGCAAAGTGATACGTACAGATACAGTACGCCATTAACTAAGGAGAAAGTAAAACAGCTGCCATTAATTTTATATCCATTCTCCTCTACATATCTTTGAAGCTGTCCATCCCATCAAGTGTCCTCTACATGGAAGGATGATTTATACACCATGTCAAAATTTAATGTGCCATGATCAATGCTTGCAGCCAAGTGCCTTCTGTGTTCCTGTTGTAATCTTGTAAGTCATTGGATGTGTGATCAGCCTGCTGCAAGAATTCTATCTACATCACACACACAAACACCCACAAACCACCTCTGACCCCCATACCTCAGCCAAGATCCAACAAAACCCACCTCTTTGCAAGAGCATTTCCACACCACATGTTTTAACAAACTAAATTTAGTATTCTAGGTGACACATGTCACTGTCCCAGGTCACCAATAGCTAAGTGTTAGACACACAAAAGTACATTCCCCCCTTCATACTCAATGCACATGATCATGACCTACAAGAGACAGAAAAATTAATACTGTACAGAGCAGAAATGTGTATTAAGACTTGAAATGAAAATTATCCAACCTCAAAATGTAATAACCAGGATATACCCACCTGATCTTGATCAGAAACAGAAAACAGGTACACAATTCCTCCTTGTGAAGGCCCATACAAAAATGTTTTTTTCTTTCCAAAGCAACATCTCATAAGCCACATTACTAGGCCCAAATATGCCACAACTAGCACAAGGTACAAGGAGGATAGGAATACACACAATTCAAAGAACCTGAGGTCATTATTGTGGAGGTTACAGGTGGTGTTCCTTGGCTAGTCAAAAAACTCCCACATTTTATGGGAACCAGGGGTTGTCACATTCACAAGAGTCCAATACTTGTCCCTGTGCCTGACTATCTAGTCCAGGCCCCCCATCCTGCTTCTGTACGGTTAACTTCATATTATCTTCCACCCTTTCCTCCTCACACATTCCACATGCCCCATACATCCCATCCTAATCATTACATGTAACTATGGACAGTGGTGTAAGGCAGATGGGTCAAGTGGCACAGTGTAATATATGCAACAGCATAATTTACACACTGTAAATCAAGCAAAATAAAGAGCCTTTTCTGTGCTGAAAATTTGGCACTAACAGGAACCAAATTCTGCTCATATGTAAAGAGCCATCTGCATACAATGGGTCACATTAGAAATGATCCACGTATGGCACATCAAAGCTTGGGTTCAACTACTGTGACTGATGGAGGACTTTCACTGTAACATTTGAACTCTGAAACATGTGAACTGCCGACTACCACACACGAATAACTAAGAAACAGCAATCCTCCCATCCCAAATACTACCCAAAAATGAAGCTTGAATGTATACAGGCTTACTGTATTCATTCGTGTTACTTTTATGTTTTAAACGTAACTTGAAACAGCAGAGTTCACAAGCCCAAGTGACTGCAGGCAACGAGCTGAAGGATTCCTACTCAGCGAACACAAATTACAGCTGCAGCATAAGCCTACAATCGATGCGTAACAATCATGTGCAGACCTGTTTGTTAAACATGTAATACCTTCAGTTTGGTAATGGATGTATACGTTACAGTAACACTTCAACTTGTATAATTAATGTTTCTGGAGGTGATCACTATTCTGTACATGGTTGTTTACAACCCTCGTGGCAATGATAAAAAGAATGGACTACACTGTACAAATAAACATCAGTCATTTCAGAACATGTAGGATAGAACCATAGGTGATTTGTGGTGGATAAAATGGCATCTGGAAATGTTTTTCTACCAGTACTTTAGTTTTCTCATCTCTACCATTCCACCAATGCCCCATGGTATTCATGTTTCATTTATCTGCCGTACACCCTATACCTCGACAAATGAGAGTGCTCTTAAAAATAGATTATACTTTACTGGATATACTGCAAGAGGACAGCAAGGGGAGTTCTGAGCAGTAATGCATGAACTTGTTTTGAGCTACCCTGCATGGGGCAATTTTCCACAACTAATATTTACTTGTTCTAACAACACTGTACAATGAATGGAATATTCCTCTCCCCCAGCTTACATAATTTGTGTCCAAGATACAATGTGCTGTACACAACAGTAAAAATAATAAACCCTCATAAATATACATCGAAAATTTTTCATTCTTCACTAAACAATTTCTTGAAGTCACTGGATATGAAGTTCTTTATTCCTGGCATTTGAAAGAAATTAAATTAATTTCACAAGACTCTGTAAATTGGACTTCATCTCTTTAGTATGGCAATCCCACTCAAAACTGTCCTATTGCTCAACATAATGCAGGCAGCTCCATTTCCACTACAAATGTGGGGGGAACCATGGAATAATCCCGCAGAGTCCAGCTGATGACCATTTTCTCCTTCTGCTAGTCTTCTCTTGAAGGTGGCCTTGATAAAGCAATGATAACAGTATTGTCCAAAAAGCCCCATGACACTCTTCTCATTCAAGATCACCATCTCAAAAAGTAAACAGATAAAAAAAAAAAAATAACACTTGACTAATAGTCCTGTCTCCACAGTATTATTCCACGGAAGGCCCTAAACCCCAGAGAAGTTTTCACTTCTATGGTGGCAGTGAGTAGGTAATAACTAAAATGCCTTTAGAATGCGAACAGCAAAAGGAAAGCCATCATAAGACAAAATAGACCCATGGCTTCAGACAAGGCAAATCCCAAGATGGCATAAGAGAACAGCTGCTGCTTCAATGAAGGGTTCCTTGCATAGCCGATGATGAGTGAACCAAACACTGTTCCAATTCCAGCCCCTGTAACACAGAACACACACTGTACTACCCAACACCGAATATCCAACACGAATGCAAAGAATGTTCTGTAATGCAAGCAATCAAAAAGAAATGTTACCCAGTCACCAAAATGAAGGAAAAGGTGGGCTGATTAATTAGCATTTGGGTTTGAGCCCCAATTGTCCCGATGCACCTAGGCCTTATGAACAGGCCCTTTGTGCCCCATAATCTACTATCAGCTCAGTGGAGCCCTGTTCCTTGCTGAGTTCCAGATGGCCCCCAGACTTAACTTTTAATGTCCTCTGGGTCCAAGAAAAAGGAATCCAGATATGCATTCTCTTTTTCTCTCAAAAGTCCCAGTCCAAGAAAAAGGAATCCAGATACACATTCTCTTTTTTCCTGTAAACAAACTCCTCCAGGTTCCCTAAGAGGGCCCCTATGGAGAGAAATGCCCGTTTACAGGCCTATTTTACGTGTCTCTTAAATTCCTGATAAAATTACCCAAAATAAAGGAATTTACCCCATCTCTCAGAGACCCTAGGCAAAGGGCATCCATCTCCCCATGTTCCCCCAAAGCAGGGCCCCTATGGAAACAATGTCCATTTCCACAGCCTCACTTAGTATATCTTTCGGGGTCACCAGTAAAGGAGCCCTCCCTGCAGGTTCCCTCATAGAGCTCCCTCAGACAGATACCCCATTCCTAGAACCATCCTTCATTCATATTTCAACATCCTTGATATAGGATCCCCAGCAGGGCCCCTATGGAGAGAGAGATGCCTGTCTCCACAGCCTTCCTTTACACATCCTCCAGGGTCCCCAGTAAAGTAGCCCCCCCCCCCAGGTTTCCCTCACAGAGCTCCCACAAAGACGCTTCACCTCTAGAGCCCCTTCATCCATCTCTCAATGGGAAAGCGTTTGAACCAGGTGTCTGTGCAGTTATTTTACACCAGGCCATCATGCCAAAAGAGCATATGAAAAGTCAACAAATTTCTAAAGTCAGATTTGGTAGACAGTAATGCACTAACATAAAACAACTGAGACACCCAAATATGCACCACACACTGAAAGCGCTGTCCAATTGAAAGACATCAAGGAACGAGGGCTTTCGTACTGGCAGGGAGGATCTGACACTACTAAGCTGTTTCTTGACACCCTGGTAGGGTCACAGACACAGTGTAAGGCTTTCCAGGCTGAATATTCTGGACATGTCAACACTCACTCTACAAATGTTCCAAATAATAACCACTGTTAACACACAGGGTGTAAAACTAGGAATAAACTCATGATTCACAGACGAAGAAAATTTCCAAATATTTCCTCATACATATCCAGTGTGTTAAAAAAAATCTGTATTCACATCATGTACATTGTTTTTCTTCTCCAGAGAATACCTGGCCAGTGAATGTCTGTACATCTACTCACACAGCTCAGTCTGAGCATCAATACAATAATGCTCACAGGTTAGGAAAGTAACCCTCGAAAATGACATTCCAGATTTAATGCAGTACATTATTTTGCACACACAAAATTTCCTATTAATTTCAGGATACCTTTAAATGCGAAGTGTATATCAAAACTGCCTGAGATTTTCTGGGTAAGCACTGCTTAAATGCTACCAGCTGAACATGTGCAGACCTGCCAATGGCATGCTAGGCAACTCACCAATAATTGATAGAAACCAACATATGGTCATGGAAGACAATAAGAGTTAAAAATCCTGTTATGCATGGAGGCACACCCCCTTGATCTCCCATATAAAAAGCCAAGGTTACTCACCTCTGCTGCACTGGCAGAACCAAACCCTTATATTGTCTCAAATTCAAATTTAATGAAATAAAACAATGGCATGAATCTGTTTTTGAGTTGTCAGTTATTTTACATCAAGAACTCAATACTGCATCATTATAAATGTTAGAATATCTAAATGCTGAAGTGGACAAAATTTATACCTGGGCATAGCCTGAGGCAATGCAGTGGCATTTGCATAGAGTGAGGACAAGAATGAAGAACTTGCCCACCATTCAAATCGGTCTAGAACAAGACTGCTTCCACAATCAGCATCAACATGGCATATCAATATTTCAACATTTTAGCACACATTTTACCTGTTGGCATGTGGCGTGCAACCCCCCCCCCCCCCCCCCCAAGGGGGGGGGGGGGGGGGGAACCCTTTTTCAAGAAAAAAAGGGTTTATTTTTTTTTTGTGCAAAAAAAAAAGAAATTTGGGGGGAAAACCCCCCTTCCCCCCCCCATTTTAA
>Ga0123355_10007979_pt1 | contig 15957 bp, 3 predicted proteins | sample TergutEmb28metaG_3_FD_89872 | JGI IMG/M metagenome (GOLD analysis project Ga0123355, IMG submission 89872) | Embiratermes neotenicus P1 segment gut microbial communities from Petit-Saut dam, French Guiana - Emb289 P1 | ecosystem: Host-associated > Arthropoda: Insects > Digestive system > Gut ...
ATCTAACAATTCACAGAGCTCTTCATTTTGTCTTAGTCTCCATCATAAGTCATTTTCATAGACTAGTTCAAAGATTCTTCTCAGCGTTCTCCTTTCACACACTGCTAACCTTTCATCTGATGAATGTGTCATCCAATCTTCACAACCATAGCTTATTAGCGGTCAAATAAGACTCCTGTATATCCTAAGTTTATCTTGGTCATGATTGTAGGATAGACATAAAAAGCAATATGCCAACATTACTGTTCGTTTTCAAACCTCAACATAGACTGGAAGAGTTTGATGATTAACCTGATAAAGAATTTATTGATTAATAAATATAAAAGCCAAATGTTGGGTTTTGTTGTAAGTTTTATATGCACTGTGCTATGATCCATGCCTCTGACTGTACCATTCTACACCTTTTGTAAACTGTGCTTTGCATTGCAACAGGACAAATATGCCTCATGTGTGGTTGTGGCTCACAATATGGCTCCTTCAGCAGTGTGGTTATGAAGAAACTGCAAGCATTAGAATAAGGAAACTTCTCTTCAGCCAGCCAGACTCATTGCATGCAAAGACGTAAGTACAATACATGTGGACAACCAGGTGTTTGGTTCCCACTCATGTTTCTGGGGATGGCAACAATAAAAGCACCTCAAAAATATGTAGTTTTTTGAGATGGTCTTTAAGAGGATTTACAAACACTGAGATGCAGAATGTTCCCAAGTTTTCAAATATCATATAACAATATGCTGCCTTGAAAACCATACAGCATTATATGGATAATGTTAAATGCAAGGATTTCAAGAGAATTTAAATTAAATGATCTATAAACATCAGGAAACAGTACAACAGAAACATTCATTAAGGTGTTAAGTTTGTCCTTCACAATTACATTAAGACATGGCCCACGCTTCTTCAACTTAAATTAGTATTATGGTGTTGAAATGTTTCCAAACTATAATGCAGGAGTTCTCCTAACATACACCTTTGCTGCAATAAATTACATTTCTTTTTCTCCAAATAACTTGAAAATCTCACATAAATAACACTTCCAAGTAAAAACTGCAGTATATAAATTTTAAACATGATTTTTCAGTCCATGCTCTTAATTCTTATGTTGCTTTCCAGCCTCCAACAGATAAATTCCATGTATGCTGACAACAAATATTCACAGTGGCTTCCAATTTCAAATATAGGCAAGCAAACTGGCAGGTACAATTTTCACAATACAAATGCAGCACAAGCTCGAGGAAAGAGAGAGACAGACAACCAACCACCACATATAGGTGTTTTATATCCCATAGATAACAACAGGCCAGCAGGAATGCCCATGTCGAGTAAGGGCAAAAGATGCCAAGGGGAGCTTATAGAAAGGAAAGTATATGGTGACCATCATCAAAAGGGAACCAGCAGATCTGACTACATGAACAAAGAGGACAATGTTAATTACTACAAATCAACATTTCCTTCATTTACTGCTGATGATGAAAACAGAAGAAATTTTGAATTTGCAATGGGCAATAATGATATGCAAGATATCCAAGTGATTGCTATACCTCAAGCTACAGAGAACAATTTTAATGCCAACATACCCCAGTCACTTGCCAGTTACATACAGCAAGCCTCTAAATCTAAAAATGTTCTACAGTTAGATAATGGAGTCCAACAGTTAATGACAGTTGGTAACAATTATCAGGTTGCTGATAATAGTTTAAAAAAGAAGCTGATGAACAATGGGAAGGAATCAGAATTGAATAAAGATACATCTGGTACATCATCAAATGATGAAATTGAATATATTCATGCTGCACATCTCAATGAACTGAACACAAACATGAACACTCAGACTTACTCTCAACTGCTAAGTGACACTTCTACAAATCCTAGCCTTCAATATGGATTTCTGAGATCAGGCAGTACACAAGAATACTATCACCCATTTGGTAATACAGAATCACTGTCTCAAAAACTAGACGAAAGAGGAAATTTTCCACTGGAGGAAAGTATGCACTCAAAGTCAACTCTACCAAGAAATTACTTATACCCAGATAAAAACTTTCCACAAGAAACAACATACAACATTCATCAGTACGATAATGCACAAACTATGGATTCAGACACGTATGAGAACAGACTTGAAAATATCTACTCGAAACATGAAGAAGAAAATGAATATCAAGATATATATAATAGTTACACAAGATGCTCACAAGTAAATCCTGGGCTGATGCACAGCACAAAACTTGTCACCAACTATGAGCTCCCACCAACAGGACATACCAATGAACATACTCTAAAAAAATCTACTGGGACAAAGGAAGACATCACACACAATAAAGTACTTAGTGACATACTTTTGTATCCTGTAAGTGATAACAGAAGATTGATACAAGGTAAGTCTATGTCTCAAAATGGCCTCACCAGTTCATATGTTCAAGAAAATCCTGGGCTTAAGCATAATACAGTGAGTATCACCAATTCTGAACTCCTACCGACAAGATGTGCCAGTGAATATACTCTCAAAAAAGCTCTTGGGACAAATGAAGACATAATACACAATAAACTGGTTAATGATATCGTTTTTTATCCTTCAAATGATAAGAGAAGACTGATGCAAAGTAAATCTGTGCCTCAAAATGGCCTCACCAGTTCACCATGTGTTCAAGAACCACACAACATGCAAAGATACCACCCTGGCAATCCCTCTGCAGTTCTGCAAGAAGATGGATTACTAGTTCCAAGCATACCGTTCTCATGGCAAGATGATGGATTATTAGTTCAGAGCATACCAAATGCACAGCAAAAACCTGGGTTACAATTTCAGATCACACCAGATCCATGGCAAGACAACGAATTATTAGCTCAGAGCACACAAGATGCACAGCAAGAAGATGGATTTCTAGCTCAGAGCACAACAGATGAACAGCAAGACGATGGTTCAATTGTTGAGAGTATACCAAATGCACGGGCTAAGGAAGCTTCCACATATTACAATGAAATTCCTGATATGTCCAGCCATGTATTTAAATTTTTGACATCACCAGTTGGAATGTCAAAGAAAGATTCAAAACTGACAACAACAAATTCTATGCTCTCATTACCTACTGCTGATCATAACATGATGCCTACTATGTCATATATACCATACCATTACAGAGATATGAAAGAAGTATTAAATAACATGGACATTTCAAAGTTAAACATTATGGATCCAAATTATCATGATGATACTGTTGCATCTCACTACTTCATCCAGAAAAATAAAATTCTTTCTCCTCAGTTACCCAACATCAAAGAAAGTGATGAGGTGAATGAAGAGTTACAATTCACACAAAACAGAGACATTACTCCACCACTACCCTACACCAAAGAAATGAATGAACAAAATGAAGGGCTACAGTTTATGCAATATGGTGGCAACACTCCACCATGTAGCTGTAAAGCCTCAACTATTACAAATGTACCAAAGAGGGCAGAATTAATGACAGACCATTCAAAGTACACACAGTGGGTTGCTAATACCTCTCCCAACAGAGATGAACCACCAAGGTATTTGACCAGTATTAATGGCATAAATACTGTTCATACACATCTGCCTTTTCAGATACCAACATACAACAAGATAGAATCAGATGATAATTTATCATTACCACAAAAACCTGCCACATCTCAACATTATCAGAAAATTTCAACACCATCTAGCAATATGAATATGGGAAGTGTGGTTCTTCAAAGCCAACCACCTACAAGTATAATACAAATGCAACTGGCACATCATAAACCAATAAATTACAGAGTAAGAGAAGATACTTATGACATGACATTTCCTGATTCTGAAAAAGATGAGTGTAGTACATCTACAGGTATCTCAGATATAAATGGCAACTCCAAATGCACATCTTCAACAGCCATTCCAAGTCACAATGAAGACAGAAGTGAAATTCTCTGGGTGCCTGAAGTAATGAGAAGCGTTTCAGATAATGTGTCAAGTTCTGTCAATCATGAGAGCTACTTTGTTCCAAGGAGTGATTCTTCAGATGTTGAGCCTTCTTTAAACTCAGGCACAGTTTCAGGGAGATCAAAAAACAAATTTTCACATACATTTCAAAACACTACAAATGATTCACGCTATCTTCCTGCTTCAGTTGTAACTTCTTTGGAACACGCACGTTTGACACCTACACCAACTATCTCAATCAATGTACAGGCCAGAAGTAAATCTGAAGATACATTCAGACAAACAGTCAATAACACAACACCACACCCTGCAGAACCAAAAGAAAGTTTCACAGGAACTTATTCTGCAGCCACATTTTCACCTCTCATAACTACAGTCACAATGGGAACACATCTGCCTGAAACTTATACAGAAATGACCATCATGGATGACTATGAGAAAAAAACAATTACGAGACAAGATATAATCCCAACTCTGCAGTTAAATGGTGATTACGAGACAACACACTACAGTGCAACAAAAATGGTAACTTCAGTAGAATACAGGAATGATGTGTCCAACTCAACTACAGAATTACCACATGGATTCAAACAGAGGACCTCAAATGAAACAACACATTTTTCAGAACCATTTCAATATGACATAAAACTTGCAATTGCTGAGAAAGAGATGCAGAAAAAATGGAATGTAGAAAGTGAACACTCAACAACAGTTACGCCAAATCTACATGAGGTGTATGAGATACCAGATGCTGCACACCCAACAACAAATGACATTGCCATGGGTGCAATTACAGATGATACAACAGAACATACTGCATCAGATATACTGAACAATGAATTAAAAATTCAGCTTGATCCAATTCCACAGAATACAATGTATCAAACAGTAATGACAGCTGAAGTTCCACAACAGCAGGACACATATTATAACCCTAGTAAAGCAATGACAGACTTAATGACAGAGAAGCCGTATAATTATATATCAGATGTTGCAGACACTACTTATGTAAATGCAAAAAGACAAGATGGTCACTTAAGAATAGCTGCAACAGTAGCATCAAGTGATGATAAGGAAACAAATCCTGTAGGATTAGTTGTTCCTGACAAGACAGCATCTTCAGAAAATGAAGGAAATTATTACCTCTCTACTGCAACCACATTTTTACCAGTGAACATAACAAACATAGTGTATGTGAATACTCAACCTCCTGAAAGTTTAGAACCCACACATAAAGAGACTTTAAATGAATTCTATACAACCACAGTCATGCCACAACCAACAGAATTCCAAGAAACAACTGACAAGAGAACAGTAATATCAAAAAAAGCAATTAAGTACAAACAAAAGGTGTCAACACATTTAACAGCAGATAAACCAATTATTACAACAAATGCAGGACATGGAAGGAAAAAAGTTATTTTTGAATCAGGGATGGATAAGTTAGACAAAATAGCACTGGCAGACAAATTCCCTCAGAACTATGAAGGGCAAATAAATGTACAGAAGGATACTCAGAACACACTTCAGATGAAAACAACTCAAAAATACACAAGTCCAGGAACTCTCACATCTAAAACATCAAGAGCAGCAGAAGAGATTTATCAAACTGCTCTCCATATTCCAAATAAAATTAACATGCATGCAAGTACAATGACAGAGAAAACAATATTCCCAACACTTACCTCAGAAATAATGAAGGGAATATCAGAAGTAAGTGTTCCCACAGAAAGATCACACATGTCACAAAGTGTGTACTACACGACACCTTATGAAACTGAGACTAAAAAAAGAAGTACAGCTGACCTTCACAAGCCCAATAATGACAACAGTTGGATACTTCAGGATGGATTACAGTACTTACATGCCAACAACTATGGTACTTCACAAAGTGTCATTTTCACTACAACACCATATGTGAATTACAATAACAAGATGAGAAGCACTTTAAACACTGCAATAGGTGGGTGGAATCAAAAGGATGTACAAGATGATGCCGTTACTCAACACAGGACTTATTTTCATAATACAGATATGCCTCAAGAACTTGTTACTACTTCAGAAGACTCAGATGATGCAAATGATTTAGATGCACTTTATTTCATCATTCCAACTCTTCCACCTCAACAAAATAAGGTTACACATAACTACATCCAACTTCATGAAACAAAACTGGAAGAAAATACTGACTGGCTTCCTGAATTACAGAATGGGAAAGATGAACAGAGTATGACTGGAGTCACATCATCTCTGCCCAAAGCCCAAAATGATACTGAAGAACAAGAACACTTGCCACATCATGCTGAATTGAGAGCTGAGAATATAAATGCAGACATAATTTGCAATGACACTGCACACAGCCAATCAAGAGACAGAGCAGAATATCTGCAAAATGAGGGATCAAGAATAGCAAAAAATTATTCAAATGATGACAATGAAAGAGTATCATCAGAACAAAAACAATTAAGAAATTCTGCAACAGGTTTGATGAAGGCAACAGGAACTGGCAATAGACACATTTTATGTAAATATAAAACACCTGAAGATATAACAACAACAACAACAACAACAACAACAACTGTAACTGACAATGAACTACCTGAGAGTATAACAGAGAATCTGACAGAACATAAACAAACTGATGTAACAAGGGTTTATACCAAAAATAGACAAACTGGAGGCCAGCATACAGAATATAAATACCTGGAAAATGGATCAGTAGGTTTAATAAAGTACCAACAACCTGAAAAAATGAATGGTGGCATGCAAGGTTATAAAGTTGGTGATTCACTAAGCGTGAGAGCAGACAATACACAGCCTGCATACGAGTTACCAACTCAATATGGAACTGATGAACAAGGAGTTTTACAATCTCAGATGGTAACAGAACAAACAGGGATGACTCATGTTGAGTCAAAAAGAAATGCATATGCAGAAAACTATGACACAAATGCAGTAAAGGAATCTGATGAAGATGTTACAAACAAAACAAATGCTTTAAAAAAAACACTGATGCTCCTACCTCAGAACAATGACAAAATAAAATTATTATTGGATTCACCAAACTCAAACACAACTTCTGCTCCTTCAGCACCAATTAGAACAGATGGCCATTCTCACTTGGGCAAAGAACCTGTCACAGAAGATCAGCGACAAACAGAAGCCCTGAAATTAGCTCTCAGTAAACTTACACCTGCAAATCTGGAATATAATTCAATAGAAAAGTCTGATGTGGATCATGAACTGCTGAAGAACGCAATCATGGATTCTCTTAAATCTGAGAACCTTCCACCCGTAAGTCTACCAGAAAAAAAGCGGCAAACAAAATTTTCACAAGACATTCATAGAGCTACTGCAAAGAAATGTAAAATTATACATACCTCTAAGGGCAAACACAATTTAAAACACCAAGATAAACTGCAGCAACCATCTATATCAAAAAAAGAACACTCACTACCTTTTCTAAAAGGTGACAAATCAGAAACCACATATAAGATTACCACAAAACCAAAACAAAACTTCAAATTGACAGCAGGATTTGCGGGGAATGGTGACATAACTGACACTGCCATCAGCCTTGCTCATCTGCCACGGAAGAGTGAAATGAGGACACAGCGTTCTACTTGTGGGCCTTGGCCTTGGTACAAAAATTACATCTGTATGCCAGCTGCTAGTCCCAAGCTGAATGACCACCAGTTACTTTCCAAAAGTGAACATATAAACACTGTCCCCATTGATATTTATGAAATGAACATCAACAGTGAGCCTGAATATGACTATGAAATGGACTCAAGTTTGGAGTCAGGCAAGACAGAACAAGATATCCTTCTAAATTCCTGCAACCAGCAACCCAATATGCATACTAATTTTCAACATTCAGACACACTACATGAAGAAAACATTATGATGAAAAATATTATTCATAACAACAATGAAGAAAACCAAAACCTGTATGATGATTCAACGCCAGATATTTATAATGTGTTAGATTCACCTCAGCTACTCAGATTTCATATGTACACAGACAGGACAGGTCTACAACCAAAGTTATACACTAAGAGAAGGTCAAATTCATACCACAATATACAGAATATGCCAGAAGAAAATTACCAACAAGTAATACAAAACAGCGTAGTGTCTAACAGACCTGTGTTGTTGGAAAACTGGAAGAAGTATGGAGGGTTACTAGAAGAAATCATCCAAGCAAATCCCTCAACACTGGAGGCACAGAACTACAATAACCCACACACACAATATTTATCACATATGAAAAACAATGAAGAAAATGCCAGAGCTCTCTTGGTTCTCAAAAAGGGAAAAGTGAATAAAGAATCACATGATGATAATAATGAAGAAATAACATATACCAAATCTGGGAGGGAAAAATATCACCAACCATCTGAACAGGAAATTTTGAAAGCATGGGTCAGTCAGTATTTATCGTTTGGTGAGAAACATGATGAGTCCAAAGACCATTTAGAGCATGAAGATAACAGCAAAGAATTCATCACATTGACTTCTTCTGAGAGAGATTTAAGAAATGTCAATGATGACTATATAATCCATACATCTGTGAATGATGTCTCACATGACAACAAGATGTTCAACCAGCATAATAATAATTACAAGAAAAAAGTATTTGCAGAAAGGACACAAAAGATTCCTCCAAATCAGTACAAATATTACAGTGATTGTAAATATTCTATTCTTTATCACAACCCATCAGTGACAGACAAGAACAAACAGATTAATGAAATCTACCAAACTGTCATTCCATGTTCACTTGACAACAATGCTAACAATGAAGATGATGACGATAAGGATGACGACAATGACGACAACAACAACAACAACAACAACAACATATTCCAACAACCTGAAGACAATTACAGCCCTCAGCATGTCAAAGATCTTCATCAGATGATGAGGATGAAACAAATGGACATGACAGCAATAATGTAGTGAGAAGAATGAGACATGTAGTGCAGTACCCAGCTGTAAGTTCATTCGAAGACAGAGAAAAAAGGTGTATCCAAAATATGAGTCTAGTAGCTGTCAGTCTTGTAACTGTAAAGGTGTTCTTATATCTGACATAAACATTGCAATTAATATTTTGAATTGGCTTAAGAAAATTGTAACAGATACCAAGAGTACATAACACAGAAAATCAGGATTACAGCCGATAGTAAGTCCAATAAAAATGGATTCAACTGTGATACAATTGAAAATAACAGATCCTAAACAGGGATGGCTAACTCTATGGAGCATATTCCTTCTAGAAAAGGTGACAGATTCTCAGCCTGCCAAGAAATTACCCACCTCGATGGAACCTGGTGGTTCATTACTGTACACACAAGTCTACCACTGGACCCTATTCTAAGCCAGTTAAAACCCAGTCCAGACACTCACATCCTATGTACAATTATTTTAATATTATCCTCCAACCTACACCTGAAGTTCCCAAAAAGTTCATTCACCTTCAATTTTCCAATAAGAACTGTATATATATATATTTCTCATGTCCTGTATGTACATTGTATGCCCCACTTATCCATCTTGGTAGGATCATTCTAAACAGTGGGGTGAACAGAGATTGACGACACAAAATACATATGTGTATGCTTACTTGTAGGTTTAGAAAATACTGCAATGCAAGATGAAGGGACCCCTTAAATCTCAAATATAGTACTAATATACTAGGCAGTAGCCTGTACTACCATCATATTTTGAAACAATGGCTGTTTTCAGGTGCCAATGTTGTAAAACTTCACTTTCTGATACAATATTTTGTGTACTCTACCAACTACCTGTGATGAATGATTTTTTGTTTAATAAAAATTACTTTTATATTACTGTGCCAGAGTTTCTCGATACAAGATAAATAAAGAATATGCATGAATGAATGAACAAATGTATCAATGTGTACAGAAGAACTTGCAAAGGGGGAAAAACACAAAATTAATCACTCTATAAGACTTTTATTATTGGACACCAACCTTAACAGGAAAACCACTGCTATTCACTTCTTTTGAGAAATATACATTATCATATATTTACCTCAGTGGGCTTACTTCTGTGTCCTGTATTATTTATATATCACCACTGCTAAGTTCTGACTACAATAGCTAAATAAAATAAAAATACTTTCTGTTTCTACAAGCACTGTAGTCAGCTGTGTCAATGGAACATATTACTTTCACATTCCACAAACACGTTGCCTTTACAGCTGAACAGAAACGTGTACGATAACACGATATAAGTTTCGGTGCAGTAGATAATGGGTTTCTAACGGCTAGCATCGTTCTGAAAGTGACGGTACAATTTTTTCATCGGTACATTCCTTGTGTGTTTATAAAATATTCTTGAACGATGAGCACCATGAATTCAGAACAAATCTGAAACATCGCACTCTGCTTCAAAATGACGCGGCAGACAACCCACATTTTACCACTTTAGTCACTGAACAACTCGCAAGTATCAGCGGCTTGCACGATTCATTTTTACGCGCCTTGGCAATGTGGCGCAGAACAACTTGTGATATACAACCGCTCCAATGCATGAAGTAACTCGATTCTCCTTGAACGTATTTTCGTGAAATTGTATTTCGGGATGGGGATTACTAAAATCCGTCGAGAAAACTGATGTTTGGTCGAAATCGAACTAAAACATCAGGCACTTTAGAGAAATACGTAAACAATCACACCACGGATCTTCTCTCTAGTTTCACACCTCCTAGCTCTTATCCACAGCTTCGCTACGATCCATGCCACTGGACACACCGTAGTCACCATGGTAGCTATTGATAGTAATGGATATTTTCCGTATTGTTGGCTATGTCCAGGTTATTATTACCTACACTGATCCAAGATTACTACGGACACTAAATTCACGACATCACGATATTTAATGTGCATTGATTATATCTAGGTATACGATGTTTGTGGCATGTATGCGTACCTTCTCTCTAATATTTGGACGAAGGTGGTAAAATAGACCATGGTTATTACGATGCCGCTATTCTGCGTCCTATAGAACGCATGGGTTTCAATTTTTTTTTGTCTTTACCCAAAAAATAGTTTGGATAATATTTATAATTTTTTATTTCACCCTCTTCAACTAGTATTCCTCCTCCAAACAAAACAACTATCCTTAGGTAAAAAAAATAGTGAAGGGCATTTGTCCCCCCTTGCACCCCACAGGTTAGAACCATGCATGAATCATGTAAACATCACTGGAAATTCCGCACAAAATAATGTTCTTAACTCAGCAATTACAACACATTCTGACTGGGTGAAGATTTAAGGTTGAGAATGATAAATTTAAAAAGTAATGAAACTAGACACATATAAAAAGTTCTGCATAGAAATATTATAAACACCCCTAATTATAGAAATAAAATTCTTTAACATGTTCATTATTCCGAATAGTAACACATGTGAACTTCCAGGCACTGTTTAGGATGCAAAAAATTGTACACACCTCAATGTTATGTTAATGTATGCACTTCATATCTTGTATGCTCCAAAGAAAAGTATTTCTGAAACAAGTTCCAATAAGCCATTATTCAAGGGATTTGCATTGTCATTTCTATGGTTACAAGCTTTCAGTATTTTCCCGAATGATAAACACCAGCAACACATCCAATATACTGGTGTGTCATCCTCAGCACTACTTCGTTTCATGACTCTACAGGCTAAAGACAGACGCACAAGGAATAGAATGAACATGGAAAATCCAACATAACCTGCCACTTAAACATAACATTTTGTTAGGGGTTTAGAAACATCACCAGATTTATATTTCCATATGCCCAACCATATTTTAATATCTAATGAAGATAAAAATCTGCACAAATGGTGTACACTGAATTGCTCACTGATGGAGTAAAATGAATGGCATCCAACCATATGCAGGACTCGAAAACAAAATATTTGCAGCATTTGAACAGGAAAGGGAGGCACACAACTATGTGAGAATTAGGACACAGTACAATGTTTTGTAATTTCTCTGAGGTGCAGTATTTGGATTTTTGAATGAATACAACAAATTATAGTTTATTAGCATATTTAAGAACAAAGTCTTCCACATTCTAATAAGAAGTTTTACTTTTCTCTGTTGTGACAGCAGGTTCATATTCATACTCAATTTCAACATGTGGTCTTGTGCTCTTTCGCTTTGTGATTGGTTTCGGGACTTTTGGCTTCTGTTTGTTCACATCTTTAGATGAAGCGCCTGGTTTCATCTTCGCAGATGTCACATCCTGAAATTTAAATTCATGTATAATGACTCTTAACACATGACATATCCCTAACCTAGCTCGTATCAGGATTTACAAAAGGACATATACCTGACTAAATGACATAAGCATATTAATTCCACTCTCTTCTCTATGCCTTTCTCCTTGCGATATTGTCCTATTTTGTACAAGACACAATCTTGCATAAAAAAGTAGATGACCTACTAGATGCAGCAACAATAACAATTTATTGATCTTCAGATTAGCTCAACATGTTTTGGGCAATTCTTTGCCTATCCTCAGGAGCACAAGATTGTGATTTACAGCATGTGGTACAATGTCCTACAAAAATAGATATACAGTAGATAAGGACTAGATGGTATAATTAAACTGTATGTTATACAAAGTAATCTGGATAGCTAACATACAGTTTAATTATACCATCCAGTCCTTATCTATTGTATCTTTGCAGGACACGATACCACATGCTGTAAATCACAATCTTGCGCTCCTGAGGATGGGCAAAGAATTGCCTGAAACATGTTAAGCTGATCTGAAGATCAATAAATTGTTACTGTTGCATCTACTTGGTCATCTACTTTATTTACGTCAATGATGCACAGGCAAACACACATCAAATATACAATCTTGCATTCTGTGATCCTATCAGAAAAAACACGACTTGCAGAAAAAGTCACAAATGTAATGTTCATTACAAATATGAAATAATATATCTGCACATATTAAGTACTGGAACCAATTTCTATGCTTAAAAATACTACAAGAATTTTACTTTGTCCCTATAGTTCATTGCATTTCAACTCTTACAGTAGCAATTGGTACATAAGTTACACTAAATTAATCATTTCAAGCCCAAACTTGGACTTGACCTGGTTTTTAATTTTCAGCCGTGGTCCTACACTGCACTCCATCCAAATGGATTTTACGGATTCTTTATGACTAGCTGGACATTATGGTAATGCGAGTTCTCTGGAAAACTGGACCTGGTGTGCCAACATAGGGTAACAATTAGAGCTAAAAACTTTCTATTTCTGGATCAAACCATATGAAGGGTCAGAAGTGAAATCCAACACAAAGGCATCATGTTATGCTGGACGGTTGAATGTAATGTACTGTTATGGCATCTGAGCTACAGCATGGCATATGAGTGAATGAGGGTGTACATTTAAAGCTGCTACAAACAGCTGCAGATATATACACGTACCTCAATATCTGAAGTCTCCGACACTTCAAAGTCTTCATCAGCTACAAAAGTCACTTTTCCTTCAGAATCATTTTCCTAGGGGATGAAAACAGAAACAATATGAACACAGCACAATACTTCATGATCTGAAGCTTTCACAGTATTGCTGATGACTGGAGTCCTCTAGGATGTGATTCCATGTCACAACTGCAGACCAAGCAAGTTGGTACTGCAGCAGTGCTCTGGACTCAATTCTGAAAAATGCCTAATTAGAATCTAGGCCAGGTTATCCATTAAGCTAAGATTTTTCATGGTTTTCTGCATATTCTGTAAAATTATTCTTAAAACAGATTAAAGCAGCCTTCTTCCAAAGCTTTTCCTAAATGTGGGGCAAGTTATCACTCATGATCTCTTCCTACCTTGTTTTTATAACCTAATTAGTTGAAAAAGTTCCATTAAATACTCTGACAATTATTCAACATCAGAGTTGTGTGCAGCAACTTCATATTCACCTCATCATCAGTTGCCACTATATCACTGTCATCATCATCATCATCATCACTCATCATTACATATTCGGAAACAGTATCTCTTTCCAACTCTTCTTCCACTTCTCTCTCCACTTCCATGTTTCTCTGAAAAATTGAAAACACAGCTATAAGTTTTCATCACAGGTGTTGCTCAAATAACTATATTCTGGGCACTTACAGCAGGTAGCACGTGTAACCAGCATTTCTGAAGACTGTGCTGCCTCTGTCTTCAGATTACCAACAATGGTTCACTCACCCTGAAGATGGAGGTAGCACAGTTTTCTAAAATGTCGAATAAACGCAGTGTAGAAACCCATGTTTCCAAATATGTCCAGTTTTCATGTCACACTTTTTAAAGCAAAATTTTAAGAAGGGGTTTGCAAAAAAGAGAGAGAGAGAGAGGGAGGGGCATTAGGCAACTCCCATTTTCTTCAATATATTTTTTCTATTGTTTACATGACTGTATTTTGAATGTGTCTTGCTTGTCTAGGCCTAGAATTTGTGCTAACAAATGGTTTACAGATGGAGATAACAGAGCATGTGCATGTCATGGTTATGTCATTAAGATCTTTAATAAGGATGCAGAACTGTTACTGGATGTTTTCTCACCTCTTCTTCCTCTTCCTCTTCCACTTCTATTTCTTCTTCAACCTCTTCTTTCTCTAATGCCTTATCAAATGCTGTTTGAGGGAAGTTGTAGATGTCTCCATACTTGAAACAGAAGTCAATTTAATAATACACATTCTGACAACTGATGAGAAATTGTATTATTTTTGTGATAACCAGCAAAGGACAATTCCTGACACCCAAGTACTTTACCTAACTACAAAAATTTGAGGAACAAATTTATCACTGCTTTTTTAAGTTCCTTACTGGAAGAATATACAGTCAAGAAACTGCAGCCAGAAGGAAACAATAATTCACACTGTACAAGAATCATGGTCACACACATACCATATTTACTCAAAAGTTCTTTCCTTAAATTTGGCAATTAAATATGTGTGGTTGTCATAAATTCAAGTTAAAAGGGTTTAACTGGAATATAATGAGCCAAGCCAAGGCATGTATACCAAAACAGAACAATGAATCCAGTAGTGCAGTAGTTTGTAATACTAATTCATTATGCCTGTAAAGCAGCAGACCACATGCAGAAGAGGGTTACAAGTGCAAGCTGTACTCCACAATGGATTATGCAAAGTTATGATTCCAACTGTAAAATAATGCTGATAACCACAATGAGAAAACCCAACAACACCCTCTACAAAAATGAAGGTGGTGAGAGTGGCACTGATAGGAAGGGTAGTTGGAATCTGACATGTTTTGTGTACTAATAACAAAAAATTAACTGCAAATATTTTTTAATAGTCGATGTGTTTTATTAGGGGCTCATCTTAACCATTACCCGACGAATGCAACTGATCCTTTTAAATCGGCATTTTACGAACGCACCAAACCGCTGGCCATTTAAATGCCCTGCACACTCATGTAGAGGCTTAGAATTATAGCCCCACTCGTTTTCTCCACATTATATAGTGGTTTGTGGTCACATTCACGCTCCGACCACTTTACCCAATAAAGTACACATGCGCCTCATGAATACCAATATTCTACTCAGTCTGTACTCTTCGAAACAGCTGTATGCTTTTTTTAATGCTAGTCAACTGAATCATTTCATTCCCTTCTCAAGAAACATTCAGCATGCTACTCCATTCCAAGTACTCTGTCCACCAGTTCCAATCTGAAGCCTCATTCATTCTGATAAGCATTGCCATTACAGGAATTCTGTTTGTGATGGCGAGCTTCATGTAACAAGTTGCTTGCTTATTTGGCAACTGAAATACAAGCTGTTCTGTGTATAGTCATAACAAAGACCACTTTATGTTTGCAGTCTCAGGATATATTACTGCTAAAAGGGACTAAGCATCAACTGTCTGTATATGATAAAATACCAATATTATATAGGTTCTCTATGTCAGTCTTTCATTTCAGTTCAGTTTCTGGTCCATTACAGAAGGGTGGTTTGAAAAATAAGACAAACAGGATG
>Ga0123355_10007980_pt1 | contig 15956 bp, 11 predicted proteins | sample TergutEmb28metaG_3_FD_89872 | JGI IMG/M metagenome (GOLD analysis project Ga0123355, IMG submission 89872) | Embiratermes neotenicus P1 segment gut microbial communities from Petit-Saut dam, French Guiana - Emb289 P1 | ecosystem: Host-associated > Arthropoda: Insects > Digestive system > Gut ...
GGCAAAATTATAGTTCTATATATCTTGATCTTCAAATTTTTGGATAGCAACCTGGAAGACAAAAGATTCTGCACCGAATGATAGCAAGCATTTCCTGACCTCAATCTGCTCTTAATTTCTTCCACAATAGAATTTTGAGTTGTTAAAGTTGTTCCCAAATATTTAAACTCTTCCACCCTCTCGAAGGTACTATTATCAATCCTCACACTGTGAATTTGCCCTGCATTGTGTTCTCGATACATGACCATGTACTTATTTTTATCAGCACTTACTTCCAGTCCAATCTCCCTAGTAGCAGCTACCAAAGCTTCTGCATTTTCCTTTAGAGTATGTATGCTTCCTCCCAGTATATTAACAGCATCGGCATAAGCCAGAAGCTGATGTGTACCATTCAGTTTCAACCCATCCTGGTTTACCTGAACCCTCCTAATGGCGTACTCTAAAGCAAAGTTAAAAAGCATTGGTGATAGAGCGTCGCCTTGTGCCTTACCCCTGTTTAATGGTTTGTTGTAAGAATGTTATTTAAAGAAGCCTACATTGCTTGATAAAAATTGTTGTATGATTGTAGAACACTTTTACTAAAGAATTTGTAATTAAATTAAGTCAATTTTCTTTCAATTTTCTGCCACCCAAATCAAATATCTTCCACAGCTGCATTATGGTAATTCACAATTTTAGAGCCATGGACCAAAAAGGATATCATACCTGCTGCTGGTAGTGGATTAAAACGGAGGGTAGGGGATTATCCATGGACGAAAACTGACCTGTGAGCGACAGTATGGTCATTAACCCTTATATGAATGTAGGCCAGTTCCCTCATCATGACTTTAACCACCATAATCAGTGTATCCAGTAAGACTTTAAAGACGCACATTTTTGAAAATGTGTTATTGTCTACTAGAAGGCCATGCGGAAGAAGAATTATGAACTTGTTTCGAAAACTAAAATTGAGCTGCACCTGTTCCAACAGTACTTAACTCCCCACACCCCACCCCTGAAACAAGGCCAGAGTGAAACCACCCTCAGTCCAGACCTCCTCAGCGTATGCATCATACACTCAACAATTCTTTTCCATAAATGTTTCAAATCATGCAGCCCAATTTCAGATCTCGGTGACCCGTTACGGCCCACAAGCAACAATGAGATTCACTTGCCTAGATTTAGTCCCATTCAAACAAGAACCCTCTAAATCAGAATGTTAGTAAACAAAGAAAAAAGAATTACAGAAAAATAACAGATATATCTGCATCACTCGCATTTCTAACCTTGCCAATGGAGCAAAGATAACTTTTGAAACATATAATTGAATAATGGATGTGTTACTGCATAATTTAATTGAGTGTTTGTGAGTATAAAGCATATTCAACAAGAAAAAAATTATATGCTGACACTGGGACTCGAACCAATGTAGTTTGTTTCCGAAGAGTATTGCCAGGACACGTTAACCCACTCAGCTACCTCTGGGTGCGGCAAACAACCACCCTTTCGCAACATCCATCTGTGGAAGCAGAGCTAGGAAGCCACATGCCTCAGAAAATTAATGATCTTTAATTCATGTTTTAACTTCAAATTAAGCGAATGTATTCGTGTCTTTGGTTAATATATACGCGGTGTGATTGATTCTAATGAATGGAATACAGAGACGTAACGAATGCACAAATATGGGGAAAGTAAAACAACTAGAATTATGATGGCAACTGTACGTCACATGACTTCCAGGTCGGACTGTAAAAAATTTCAGGCCGCTTGATTTTTGTTGAACAGAGGGTACATGGAGGAATATATATTAATCATGGCCTCCTCCATGTATTGTCGACAGCTGACAGAATAAGGAATGCTGCTGTATGATATAGAGGTAGTTTTTTGTGGCAAAGTTAATAGAATAGCACTTAGAAATTATGATCCTTGAACAGTGGGGCTGCTTGATATGTAAGCTAAGCTAAGTTTTGGTGCCACTTTTTCTTGTTTATGAATTTGTGTTCCATGTTTATGAAAATTATACTAATGATATAAAGTTTCACAGTACATGTCTGCTGTTGAATTTGTGAAAGATGATTTCTTTCTTCATTTTCCATTTCAGGTAAATTTGTATTTAGGTTAGCAGCGCAGTGGATGTGGTTGAGTTTGAAAAGTGGTGTCAGCAGAAGTAAGAGAGTGATGAAAAAACAGAAACAAAGTAATTTGTGATGAACATCTGGAAGTTATGTCTTCGTTCCATACAATAATTTCTCTTATGAAATATTTGCCCATGTTCTGAATCATCTTTGAACTTGAAATTATGAGAGACATCTTGCCTTTATTACTGTCACTAACAACTTGTTTTCTTGTGTGTGTGTGTTAGCAGAAATGGTAGTTATTAGCTAGGAGGAACAAGGAAAACTCAACCAGAAATATGTGTGGAAGTGCTTGATGAGTCACAGTATGGAGAGCTCAGAGAAATTCAAGTGCACCCATAGGTATTCTTCACCGAGAATTAAAAATGAATGTGGTATATCCAGAATGCAGAAGTAAAGAATAAAAATAATGGGAAAGATTTATCAGTTTGTAGTAAGTTAAAAATAGTACAATCTTTCTTTCTAATTTTGTTTATTTGATTGTTTCTTTGTTTTCTTTTGTTCTATTTACATCCTGTTTTACTTAATCACAGTAAGAAGATACAGTTGCATCTTCCAAGTAAAGTATTTAAATTTTGAGGCCTAATGTAATTTATGCTAGGGATAGATACTTCTCTGTACTCTGCAGCAATGTAAGAATATTGAATTGCTTTGTGTATGTACTCTGTGATCCATGTAGGTGTGGGTAAAGTAATATTATTTCACTTAAATAACAACCATCACCTTATGCAATTGAATGCATATGTAAGAAAGTTTTACTGCCACATGCTATGACTCACGTATAAAGAGCCATTATCAGGCTGAAAAGGACATCAAAGAAAGGTTGTGTACAGCACCTTAAGTATTTCATATCGCCTTTGTATATGGTTGGAATACATGAGCAATGTAAAATAATCATGGTATTGTACACAAAAACTTTTCTTTTCTTTGGTAACTTGGCTCTTTATACATGATCCAAAACATTTGGCAGTAAAACTTTACAACATATAAAGAATTGTTGTGCTTCAAGTCTACCACCCTTACTTCTATGTATCTTGATCACAACAGGATGTCTGACTTAAAAATGTTGCAATCTTTGTTTCATTCAGGCTCACTGTACACCATTTGGTTGGCATTGCAGAGTTTGTAGTATGAGGCCAGTTTTCCCCTGTATTGTTTAATATTTCCAATGTGGTTTACTGACAAGTGGCAGAAATCTTTGCTTTCAGGCCATCACTGTCTAGTATATGTTGCATTCTTTATGCTCCCCACCCCCAATGTGTGTATGCACACACACACACACACACACACACACACATATGCAAGTAATGGTTAGCTGCAAGCACACTATTTGTCTTTGATTGTTTCATCCATTTAACATTTTGGCCTCGACTGTTATATGTATGTAACACAGGGTCATGCTTAGAATGTTGACTGTTACGTTACAACTGCTTTCCACACCTCCCATTTGAAGTGTGGCCTTCTTCAGATCACTACAGGCATTTAATTCTGGTCCCGGGGGGTTAAATGTGGGAAGTATGGGAATACCCCATTGTGCTGCAAAGTGGCCATCATCATATAATCCATATCCATTTGTAGTGTAAGAAACTTGAAGCATGTTAGGCATGATATGTAGGTGACTGTCTTGGTTAAAATAAAAAGACTGATGAGAAGTGCCCATAAACTCTGTACTGTGTCACTCTTGCACCAAACATTTGTAATTGCTCACCCAATTTCTTAGGTGACATCGGCTCTTCCTCCCTTGTGTTATAAACAAAAGCTTTCATGTCTGGCCAGCATTTACATGCATTAGCATGTGGCTTGTGATAGATCAAGTTCCCCAAACTTCTGTTGTCACTTCATTGAGAGTTATACTCTAGGAAATTTTTAAATACTATAGACGTGGCAAAACTCGTGCTACATCTGTGTTAGTACTACAAAGCTGAACTCTGCAAACCTTAGGACACTTAATGCTGCTAAGCATTTCACATCATATTTGATGTACCATGAATGGCATGGTGCGTATATGCAGTAATTATTATATAACAAACACTGAAAGGTTATGGAAATACATTATAACTACAATTCTACATTCATGCATTTTGTGTTTTCTGCAATTTTATGTACTTTTTGTTTTGCCCAAATGCCAATAAGAATGATGTTTCCTATATTTTACACTTTCTTGGTTAGGTGGTCTCCACAAAAATGTAAAACAGGGGCTTTATTGTATATGTACAACAGATGAACACAGTACAACTTGAAGCTCTGTTGTCACTGTGCTGTACTTTTTATCCAATGCAAATAGATCGTTTTAAATGTTTCTGTTACTGTTTCATCGTAGCTGAGATTCAGCAACGGTGAGATGAGTTTATTGTGTCCATTTTCTTGTATTTAGATGTTAAAGAAGTTGAGCCTCTGGGTTTGTAAATGAGAATGGAAGGCACTATTTCTTTTTGTTGAGAAAATTTATCCTATTTGATACATTTTTTGTGTATAACTCTAAAATTAGGTGACATTATGAAGTTTTGATACTGGAAAAATAGATGTTTCATTGGAGTGTTTTACTTGAGAAAATGGGAGGATTTGTAACACTGATGCACACTTTTATGAATACCTTGAATGATTCTGTGTTATTTAATACTAATTTACATTGGATGGGTTGTATCTTGTAGCATTGTTTTGAACCATGCTGCAAACTGTATGAAAAAAAAATTACTTCTATTATACAGATCTGCAGTAAGTTTTTAATGCAGCATCAGTTTGTATGCAGATGTGAATTTGCATGCAACAATGTTGGCCTTTTTTTTTTTAAAAAAAAGGAAATTTTCAACACTCTTTTGGATGTATTACATTTGCTTTCAGGCATTTGGAGAAAAGTTATGTTAGAAAGGATGTGTTGTATTGTTGAAAGTTTCTTTTGAATTAACTTGTGTTCAGTTTGCCATCATGCATGTGCAAAGGTGAAGAGATGTGACAACCAAATGGCCGATGGTAGGTAAAAATTGACACCCAGAGTCACAGGTGAAGGGATCAGATTAGTGAAACATTAATGAAGTTGTTTTTAGATAGATTTTAATTACAGAACTTGGATTAATGTTTTACTATTTATGTATTTATCATAGAAAGTGCAAAAGTTTTTCAATCAACCTGTGAAAAGAAACTTATTAAAAGGTAAAATTTGAAAAGTATAATTAGGTTCATTCTTGGGATCCATATTTGTATTTTGATTCCATGCAACTGTTTTATAATTTTCCATTATTTGAAGTCACAAATCCATATTAAGTCAGGACATCTTGGACATACAGTTTACATTGGTGTCAAAGTACAGTTCATAAAAACCAGTCATAATGGACCACTCAGTCCAAAGGAATTTGCTGTGGGCACAGGGGCACATTCTTCATTTACCTCTTGTCCTCATTACAAAACCGTCACTGCTTTTTAAGTCATGTCACATAATCGTCTATGGAAAGAAAATTGTCAGAACTACACTGGAAGTGCAAATCTTGCTGTGTCATCTTTCTGGTATGCTTTGCTTAATAACAAATGAATAACAAAAACTGTGGAATGAGCAATGAACAGGTGATAGATTGCATGCAAGGGATGAAGTGGTCTGCGATCTGTTGCTGATTGTGGTACAGTTTGACTATCAAGAAATGAATAATGGTTGTGAAGCCTTTTAAACATATTAAATGGGAATATTTGCATAATAATTAAAAGAAAATGAACTTGGGCTAAAAGGGGAAAACTTTGTACGCAGTACTTTAGATGTAGGAAAGTTTAACATTTTTCATACCAGAGTTTTGATGGGACTAAAAATCTAACTTCTTGCATGAGAAAGCTTTGTGTCTGGTAACTTCCTGTTTGGGAAACACTGTACAGCATTAAGTGCAAGTTTCAGGCAAAAAGTACTGAATTGATAAACAACATTGACTTCCTTTATGAAATTCTTCACAAATATCATCTGTGAAATATAAAGAGAACTTCTGTGATGAAATATGTGTGAAGGCAATTCTTGGTGAAGAGTAATTCATACTCAGAAACCAAAGTTACTAAAGGTATTTGCCTAAAATGTATGTTTAACACATTTTCATATTCACATCCCAGCAGTGACTGCTGAAATACAATGAGAGACTTAAATTTAAAATGTGTAATAAATTTTATGTTAATGAACCAGTTGCATATACTTTTTATGATGGCTGTTTTTTGTTTATTTGCAATTAGTTTTTGTGTAAATAGGAGTTGGATTCATTTCTTCATTTATATAGTATTACTGGTGAAATTGGGTCTTGTTTTTTCTTCAGAACTGCACAGTACAGAGGCTGCATTTGTTTGGAAGGAATCATAGTGTATGAGTCTCAAGATGTGCACTTACCACTATGCAGTCATTATTTTTTAAGATTAAATAATGTATTGAGTGTAGCTTGTAGCATTTATATTATAGTAACAAATTTATATTTATAAAATATAATTGAGATGGTACAGAGTATGTACTCCATAACTATTATACAGCTATATCACTACAATAGATGGATGTGTTAGATTAATTTATTATATTGGATTCTATTTTCAAACTGGAATTGCAGAGATGTTGCTGTTACTAAATAATTATTACTTCCATCAAAGTGTCCAACTGTACAGTCATAATTCAGTTACCACTGGAAAGGGTATTGAAGATGGAATCTTGTGTAATAATATACCAGATTTATTTGATAGGGGGATAGATGTATTTTCTATTTGAAATGTTTCTGTCCCTCTGTCATGAGGGGTTTCATACACTGGATAATTATTTGATATTTATAAAATAATATAAGTCTGTTTTAGTCCTTTCTGTGTGTGTACTGTTTTGGAATATGTGACTGTATGTAATTGGGAAAGGAAGGAGAAACCTGGTGAGGGAGTCTTATTACATCAGAAGTCTCAGGTTGGCTTTGTCTGAACAGCATAAGCACATACTTTTGTGCTGCTTGATGAACCTGCAGGCTCTTCTGAAATGTTGGCAGACTACATGGCATCATAATCTTTATGCCTGTAGCTTATTGTAAATCCTGTAGTTTGTACATAATTGGGGAAAATAGCTTTAAAAGTTGCATTTTTATGTAGTTTGAATGTTGGGTGTTGATGTTGTGTAGGAGGGTGGAAATTGTACTCTTCCACAAGCAGCATCCCACCATATTGACTGGATTTGTGCAGTAAGCCTTCCCTCACCCAAATTGAAGGGCACTTTACAAAAAGGAAATGTGTTAGTGCATTATTTAAAATTATGATTCAGGAATTGAAAATACTATAGGTGCTTCAATAAATAGAATTAATGGAATCACTAAATGCAGGTGTGGTAAGACAGTGTGAAGGCGATGAATTGGACAAGCAGTTTTAGTATTTAGTTTTGCTGCAGACAAATCACACGTGACTTTTTGATCAGATTTACGCCCAATGAAAACATGTGTCGAACTGACAAATGTAATTTTTTTTAAAAAGTATTGTTACACATGTGTCAGTCTTTTGTATCATGAATAGGATTGACTGTTTCTTAAGTACGTACTATTAAAGAAATGGAAAATGCTATCAGATTCCTCACTGTGTCAGACATCTTTAAAGCAAAAGAACCATCCTTATGTTTTAAACAGCTGAGACTTTTTGTCTCCAAATTTAGTTTTTATAGTGTAATAGTTTTCATTGCCATGTAGGCCAGATTCCATCATGTCTGTACAGGCATTTCTCTCATGATAGACATCAGACACATATGCTGCTACACCACTTCCTCAGTTTCCCATTTGTGTGTAGGTAGTTTGCGATTTCTGGAGTTTTGATTTATGATAATTTGAATTGACATGGTTCATTAATTTAGGCATGTTCTCAATTTACACATACTAAAATTTACATTTATGTGGTTTGAAAGGATCCCTCAAAGCGTGACATGAGAAATCCTGGCATCTTTATTGATAATATGCTCCCAGTCACTCCTCCACTCACCTCACCCTATCCACCAGCTCCCTTAAGGTTGGTGCAGCAGTAAATATGTGTTTCTTGCTGCATATATGTCTCGGGTTTAAGTTTATTTGATTTTCTGTTTCAAATGACTGTACTGTTGTGTGGTACTGTGTATTATAATTTGAAATTTCCATTGTGTTTGGTAGGCTAAAATTGTTCGAATTTTACTTTAATTTGATTTACATCATAGTGTTCAGGAATGCATTGACCATGAAAATTGAGAACTATGTGTACTTTATTCTTTATAATAGACTCAATCTCTATACTTTTTGATTACAGGTTACTGTAATAATTTAAAATTGTAGTGCTTCTCTTGTACCCTTGAACTGAGTAATATTAGAGTAACAATAGTATGAAGATGTTTATTATTCCTGCGTACTGTCAAGAGGTCAGCCATTTGGGTTCAGTTGTTCTACTTGTGTGTAGAAGAATAGTGTGGCACATCAATACATTACCATCTGTGGCATTCCATTTGGAAAGTGAACATGGTCTTGTGGGTTAGAATTTTTATAGAGTTTTTGCTTCACAAACCCCTTGTATTCTTGCACTGTTGATGACCTGCACTATAAAGTTATATGTAACTTTTCATTTCTTTTTCTCAGGCTTTTTTGTTACTGAAAATTGGTTCTTATAAAGGAATTTCCAGAAGATGGCCTGTAACTTGTTTTTGTAGGATATTTTGCCAGGTTTCTACATTTCAGGTTTGAAGTGTTTGATTTTCTTAACTGGATCTTTATTCCCAGGTAATGGGGTGTTTGTTATGCCAGTTCAGTGTGAGAACTCCTTAATAATAGTTATACAGTTAAAGTATTCTAGATTGATTTCACTTCCTTCTATTTTTCCTGCAGTTTCGGTATTCATTTTTCTGTGTGTAAATGAGTATCATTTTTAGTATTCTGAATACACGTCAAAGACAAATGGCAACATTGGATGCCATTCTGAATGTGAGGTAAGAACAGTTGAAGATTTTGCAAAATTAAAATGAAACGGACACCTTTGAGGTGATTACTGACAAATATGAAGCAACTGATTGTAGGTGATTTTGTGTAGAAATGTGGAATGTACATCATGGTAGTATAAGGGATTTTAATAATGATGAGAATTGCTGTTAAAAGTCACATTTGTCCATACAATGACAATGACATTATTCATATATTATTTTTCCCCCTTCCCCCAATTTTTTTGCCTTCATTTAATTTTCAGAACAGTTCAGCCATGTTTGAATTATCACAGGACTTTGTATAATGCAGTGTATTTAAAGATAAATTGGAAGTGCATTACATTATTTATTGTATACAAGCAGTTTTTTTTTGTAGCCCATACATTTGATCCTCTCCTATCTAACAGCAAATGTTCCTATCTAACAGCAAATGTACCTACATGAATGAACTTTATGTCGATCAACTGTGATTCTAGATGAATTTGTTGGTATGCCATCAAGACAGCAAGTTATTAAAGATACATTTCCAAATGTGTGGTATGAGCCCCTGGTGCCTATTGAATAGGCACTGGGTGGACCCATTGAAGAATGTCTCTTGCCTATGCCAGGATCTGAACCCTGGATTGACCAGCTCATAACCTAGCCAGTATATGGACTGCTGTGTGCACAGTGCTATCAACTGCTTAGGTTGTAGCCTTCTTCAGTTTCCATACTGATGCTGACCGGCCAGCTACCATGTGATCACATCACTTGCTTTGGTACATCTGCAGCCACTCGCCTTTGTTTCTGCATATCACTTTGGCTCATACTAATTTGTAGGAAAGTAAGTACTTGAAATGGAATTTAATAATTGTCCAACAAGATGCGACTTATTCAGTTTATTACATTTCTGTAGGCAGCTCTACATGTTTTGGGTGTTGACACCCATCATCAGGAGCTCGTAAACTGTAATTACAGCTTCTGGTTTTGATTAACTGCAATGAATAATATATGCTGCTACTAATACTTATATATGAGGGGGACCCAAACATAAGGAGAATATTTTTTTCTGGAGGGGAGACTTCGCCTGCTCCCGCTTGGTGCGTGTACGTGACTGCCCTCCGCATCAGTTGGCCAAGCGGCGTCCTTGAGGAAAGGTCTATAGGGTCCGTGTGATTTTTTTCTTGAGCCTCTGTCATTGTTTTCTTCGATTTTTCGATGGCAGACTTAAAAGAACAACATGTTTGCATCAAGTTTTGTTTCCTTTTGGGGAAAACAGCAGCAGAAACTGTCATAATGTTTTGAGAGGCTTTTAAAGAAGAAGCTTTGAGCCAGGCAAGGGTTTACGATTGGTTTTCTCGGTTCAAACATGGTGACATGTCACTTGAAGACCAACCGCGATCTGGGCATCCTTCAACAAGCAGAACCAACAAAAACATTCAAAAAATTCGTGATGCGATAATGTTTGATCGTCGTCAAACAATCGACGAGTTGGAAGCATTGACTGGAGTTTCGTGGAGCTCATGTCAACGAAGTTTAACAGAAGAACCTCACATGAACGAGTTGCTGCGAAATTCGTTCCTCGCTTGCTCTCGGAGGATCAGAGACAATCGTTTGGATATGTGCCGTGAAATGAAAGATCAACTGAAAACTGATCCAGACTTTTTGTCCAAAATCATCACAGGAGATGAATCATGGTGTTACGGGTACAACCCGGAGACAAAGTAACAATCAAGTCAATGGAAAAGTGCATCATCTCCGAGACCAAAAAAGGTGAGGCAAGTCAAATCAAATGTGAAAACCATGTTGATCTGCTTCTTTGACATCAAAGGGCTCGTCCACTTTGAATTCGTACCACAAGGTCAGGCTGTTAACCAGCAGTTTTACCTTCAAGTGCTCAAGCGATTGCATGATGCTGTGCGAAGAAAACGCCCCGAATTGTGGCAGTCAGGTGAGTGGCTTCTGCATCACGACAATGCTCCCTCCCACACAGCATTTAGTGTGCGGCAGTTTCTCACGAAAAACGGGATGACAACGGCTTCGCAACCCCCCTCCCCACTGCCTGGACCTGGCTACCTGCGATTTTTTCCTTTTTCCAAGAATGAAGAGGGACCATAAAGGAAAGCGTTTTCAGAATGTAGAGCAGGTGAGGGGGAAAAACGACGGAGGCCGTGAAGCTTATCACTTTGCTAAGTTCCAGAACTGTTTTGAACAATGGAAAAAGTGGTGGGATAAGTGTATTGATTTTCAAGGGGAGTATTTTGAGGGCGATTACATTTTGAAAATGTTCAGAGAAATATAAGATTTAAAAAAAAAATTCGTTATTTTTGGGTCCTCCCTCATAATTTAATATTCTAGATTGGTTATATTGAATGTTACTAGTCTTGACGAATACGATATGTAAAATAATGGTGGATGTTTAAAAGCAGTACTTTTAAAATATGTACAACAATATATATATGTATATATATATATAATTTAGTTTGCATTGAAGTTCTATCGGAAAATGCAATAAACAAAGTCATTTAATACTATTGTGTGTATACCTGATTTAGTTATCAAATACTTCAGGAATAACACTACTGAGATCAAAAGAATAGTCTTTACATACCTGGATCTACTACCATCCGCTCTCTTTGTTGAGTTGGAACTGATTCATGTGTATCCTACAGTAGGTATTCATTTGTTATGGAATAGTTGTGATGAAAGACCGATGTCGATGGCTAGCTGGTATAGGAGATTTTGTTCCCCTCTGTTTTATTCTGTGATGAGAGTACTGTTATATTGATATGTCTGTATGAAGAGTTGTTCGTAGGGTATCAACAATGAGGTCTTGTGTATTGGTTTAAGTAAAGTCATAGTGTCTGTAATGGTCCCATATTCATGTTGCTGGTTCCTTAGAATGTGTTGGGCATATGTTGATTGGGGGTCGTTATTTCTGATGTAGCGGATGTGTTCGTGGTACCTCTGTGTCAGGTCTCTACTAGTCTGCCCTATATATGACATGTCAGCCAAGGCCTTCAGCCTGGCTTCAAAATCGTTAGCGTTAGCAAATCACCATGTTAGAGTTTAGGAATCTGTTATTGAGCCCAGCAACGCGGTCAAACGCAGGAATGGCTAACAGACAGGGGGACGTCGACTTGCGCTTCGCGCAAGTCTCCGCCCCCAGTTAACACTTTGGCTTGGCGAGTGGCAAATAGGCGGTGAAACCTCGACCCCACTATAACGAGAGTTTAAGAAGAAATGGAACTAGAAGCATCATGTTATCAATGCGGACAGAGTATGAACTAATATTGTAATACAAATGCCTAAAACCACATGTAGCCCCGCTTTCAGGAGTAATACAAGTAATCGAGTAGGCTTGTTGGTGTAGCGTAGTGGGAAAGAGGCGGTAAAACTTCGACCCCACCACAACAAGAAACTGAGAAGAAAATGAACTAGAAAACGTCTTGTGAAGAGCGAGGAAGAAGTATTAATATATTTTGTCATAGAAATGACTTAAAACAATATCTAACTTATGTTTCAGAATTTGTGGTAGCGCCATGTGGTGGAAGGGCGGTATAACCTCGAAATTGATAAGGAAAGAAATGTGAAATATCATGTCACCAGTGTGGAGGGAGTAGTAGTAATATATTTTGTTATAGAAATAATTTAAAATCATATCTAACCTCTGTCTCAGGAGTAGTAAGAGGTTTTGCGTAGCGCCTTGTCTAATTTTTGTCTCGGAAGTACTACTAGGGCACGAACTATAATGTCCGTGGAGTTATGTGGGATCCGTGTCATAGGGTAGATCGCAATCACGTCTGCGACACATTTTTGTCTCTGGATTCAGCAGGATGTTGGCCAGTCCTGTAGGAACCATGGATCGGATCGAACAACGTACGTCAGAAGTCACGTGCTACGATGAGCACACATGTATATATTCGTTCTCTAATCTATGTTCGTTCTAACCATGACACATGGGATGATCCACAGACTATCTGTGCACTTAGCGGGCCCGTAGTACGTTAAATGGAAGAGTAGTCGTGGTAGCATGGGTTTGTTACGAAGTTGGACGTATAAGTAATTATATTGTATAAGTTTAGTATTTAACATCTGAAATGGAGACGAAACCACAGAAAATGCCGAAAGTAGCAAAGGTGCGTAACGTTTATTATTCTTATGGTTGTTTTAAGAAAACACATAATGGGGCGTCGAGAACAAATTGAATGTAACTCGCGATGTCGTTTGTTCCATCCATAATGATGTTTTTCTTGCCGTCTGTCATGAACAATATAGAGTGCAAGACTGACAGTGCATATAAATAAATAAATGCTTAGAGCGTTTTGTTTAATCCCGTGTTTGATATGACTTCAGTGAGTTGTGCTGTTAGGATTAGTAGAGAGTGATCGTACGTGTTTTGTACATGAATTCGCAATAGTGAAGCTAAAATGCCGTGGCACTTGACAGAAATACTGTTATACAGGATATTACAGGTCATAAATAAATTAAAATTAAAGCAAAATACTATGCTGTACTGAAAATATTATCTCTCCTAGAAAACCTGTTATTTTCAACTACATTTTTTAAATATATGTTATATTTATTTGATTGGAGAATAACATGTGAGTTATATATACAGTAAACAGTGGATTTCGAGCGTCGCCTACTTTAGGGTTATGTCCAACAAATTTAGTTGAGGTGTGCAAACCAAGAAACTGGTGTGCTGTATTGTGGTGCGTTGTACTTATACTTCGAGATGGAGGCTTATCCTCCATTGGAGGTTGTTTTTAACTGAACTTCTATAAGAATTTCATTTCTAATTCTGCTTGCCGCGTATTCCTTTAAGATCTTTCTAAATCTGAAAGTCTGCAGAGAAAATCCTATTTTTATGACATATAAAACACAATATGTATATGTCATATTCAAGTATTCTGAAACATGTAAGAGTATCATATCAATTTGTCAAATCATAAGCGAATAGCATATGCGTGTTGAAACATCATATGTAAGTAATAACATACAAAAAATCATATTGTACAACATAATTTGTAATCATTTGCACAGTCCATTAATTAAAAGAACCTCGTGGGAAAAATCCATTGTATATTTTACAGTTATTGACTGCTTTTAATTCATTTAAGTTCAGTTTATTAATTCGGACCCATAAGAATAATTTGGACTGCAAAGGATTAGTGCAGAAATTGACAGTCACTGGAGGAAGCATTGAGAGTTCAGGAAGGAGATGGAGCAAGTTAGTAGGGTCAGATTGAATGTGGATTGTATGTATGTAATTGCCAACTGCACTTCACCTTTTAGACCAATTTTTTTATTCTGTTTTGGGATAGTGTAATAGCTGTGCCTGAGTGTATTTGGTTGGTCCTGATGCATTACACCACATGTGGAAATAGAAGTTAATGAGTGTGAAGGTTGTCATATGCAGGTGTATTTCTTGTGATGCATTTTTGGACCATATGGTTCGTCTTTCTGATAGTTAGAGACTTTATGTGATCCATGTTCCCTGCATTAATCAAATAATGTGCAATAGTGGCACCAACAGATACACACGTGTCTACTGAAATCTGTTTATACATACAGTGAACCCCTACATGTTGCGGCCAATTATGTGGCCATCATCAGGGATGTGAAATACAAAGGTTAGATTCTTTAGAAATGGAAAATGAAATTATAAAAATATTAAGATGTAAAATAAATCAGAACCAGTACAAAAATGTTATTGCAGTGGTGCCAGTGAGCCAATGGTTTAAAAAGTATATAAGTATGAATTACTGTGTGATAAGGTGTTGATATTGGTTGGATGGTATATGTAGACTGTTTACTGAAGAGTCTTGGGTTTGAAATCAGTAGTAAACCATTTGTTATATGGGATTTTTCTGTTGCCTCATGCCTTTCATCCTGCCGTACACATTTGTCATGCAGTATATTACTACATAATTCTGATAATGGCATGTCTTTCAGTAAGCATGATATAAACGAATGACAAAACCATTGTTTATAGTGATGCATTACATACATCTTTTATATTAGATAATTATACATTTCTGTTGTTTTAGGTGAAAAACAAAGCTCCAGCAGAAATCCAGATCACTGCTGAACAACTTTTAAGAGAAGCCAAAGAACGAGATCTTGAAATTTTGCCACCTGTGAGTATTGATTGAAGTTTATTTTTTCTTCATTAGAGCTAGTAAATGTCAATTATCAGTAACTTGCATTATCACACTTCATCTGATTTCAGCCCCCAAAACAGAAAATCTCTGATCCAGATGAACTTGCTGATTACCAGCATCGTAAAAGAAGAGCTTTTGAGGACAGTCTTAGGAAAAACCGTACGGTTATTAGCAATTGGATTAAATATGCACAGTGGGAGGAAAGTCAAAAAGAAGTTGCGAGGTACAGAAAGTTTTAAGTTAATCTTTTACCTGATGAATTAAGTGTAATTTTCTTTTGTTGATTTACAAGGTCTGACATGGAATGAGACAAGTTTCGCCACTGCATCTGGTGGTACTGGCAAGTTGGTGCATGTTGAAACATGACTATGTGTCATACCTCATTGGGATTCAGGTTTATCATGAGGAAATACTTTTTGTCAGAAATGTGGGTGATAAAGTGTTGGAGTAGAGACTAAACAATACATTTTTACATTCTTATTGCAATTAAAAGTGCTGCTGACATTCACAACCTTTTAAAGGTGGTTTATGGGAAGTGTGAGTACAACATGGGATTTTGTGTAGTTTGAGCTGACTGACTGGCTAATGGACAGACAGACATACAAAGTAACTAATCAGCCAAAAAAATGACTGCCAGACAAACTGGCTACTTAGCTAAGTAACTAACCAACTAACTAACCAAACAACCAACTGACTGACTGACTGACTGACTGACCAACCAACCAAACAAACAACCAACCCAGCAACCAGTGCACCTGCCTGCCTGCCTGCCTGCCTGCCCGCCCGCCC
>Ga0123355_10007981_pt1 | contig 15954 bp, 5 predicted proteins | sample TergutEmb28metaG_3_FD_89872 | JGI IMG/M metagenome (GOLD analysis project Ga0123355, IMG submission 89872) | Embiratermes neotenicus P1 segment gut microbial communities from Petit-Saut dam, French Guiana - Emb289 P1 | ecosystem: Host-associated > Arthropoda: Insects > Digestive system > Gut ...
AAAAAGGGGAAAGAATTAAAAAAAAAGAAGGGAGGACAAATTTACAATTGCCCCCTTTAAAGCTACCTTCCCCCCCCCCCCCAATGCCTTGGGAATGGTCAACGAATAGATCTGCACCCATTTCATTATTGTATGAAAACTGTACAACTACACCGCTCACATTTACCATATAAAAGGTAATTTTGTGGTAAAGCTTCTGACTCACCTTGGCCAGGGATGTTCACAGCGATTTTCAGATCACATCAGGAAGTGCAATACCTCATAATAAGTCTTGACCACTTCCTCCCCTCTCCCATTCTACTTGATCCACTATTCCGTATCATACAACAGTCATGTGATATAATTACAAAAATAAACCTCCAACATGTCACACAGTTCATTATAACATATCTGAAAAACAGTGAAAAATAAGAGATGCCATCCTGAAGATTATGGCACATGATGGTACAGGTAAGGGTGAAACTGTTCCCGTGCATGTCATGAAAGCATGCAGGGGGCATGGAGATATAGGTCCATAGTTTTAATCTTGGCACTAGATGAAGATGAGTGCTCAGCTTCATGTCCCAGGGAAAGAGTCCCCAATACCCACTGAATAGGAGGCTGGTGGGCCTCAGAGCTAGTGTGCTTTCTTTTCAGAAAAATCTCTTGCTGCTGTAGCAACAGAATCCCAGACTGTCAAGCCTATAAACTAATAACTATACCAACACTATCTGGCTGCAATAACAGATGGTCATAAATTATATAACTATATCTGATGTGTTCATAGGCTGGGCTTTCTACAGTGCTGTAGTTGGAGTGGGACTCACATTTGTGTGTGCAGTGTTATCAGTTCAGGCAGAGGTGGCCACATCCAGTGACAAGGTCCAATACCAGATTCATCAAGGACGCACATTAATCTGTCTGCTGTGAATTAATATGCAAAGAAAATGGCAAGTTTTTAAATAATCTCATGTATCGCATTTTCTACAGACAGGATTTCCACACAATCTCTGTTGATTATAATTTTGTAATTTATTTATGTACTTATTTATTTTTTTAGAATCATTTGCCCTGATGTTGGTATGCTTGCATAACATAATGCTTGGAATGTACTTTGACATCACCAGTTGTGAAGATGACTTCCTACAGAAGACAAGAGACAGTGTTTATTGTGAAAGGTGTTTTTAAATGTGAAGGCAACATCCAGTTGCAAATGAGATAACTCATATTTGAATGTTCCTGGTGCTTGTACCAATAACTGTGCAATAAGTTTGGTAGAAAAATCTGAAGAAATAGGTTTTGTGTTAGTCTTGAAGGTGGTGTTGGATGTAACAGTATCAGGAGATAAAACTGAGCTGTGACAGTATCAGGAGATAAAACTGAGCTGTGCAACATGTGGAGGAAATGGGTCAAAGAATTACAATAAATTGAATTTATTATGCATTTTTGTCTAAAATGACTTTCAGACAATGATCCTGAAGTTTGCGAACTCATCACAATACACCCTGTACAAAACAGTAATGTTACCTGTTACTTTACAGGAGCACAGAATGTGGTCTCTTAGAAAACTTGAGACTGCAGAAGATGAGGTCAAAGTTAGGAATCAGGCTAAGTTTCATATACGTCACAACACGGCCATACTATAATGAAGAATTAACTTTCTGAAATACTGTTCTCATAATACAACAGCTACTTCACTTCACTACAAAAATATTCTCAAGAATTATAACTCCATTAAAACAAATTGTGAATGAAAAATTTTTAAGTTATCATGACAGTCAACACATAAACCACCATTATCAATATGCCTTTTCTTATGATGCAAGAAAAAATAACTGTCTTGCAACATCAGAAATGTATGGTACCTATAATAGTGTGTGAACACATTAAGACTGATCATTTACACCACACATCATTAGGACAATAGACTATATTTCTAACATTAATTATATGACATAAAAAATTTCTTCTACATGTGAAGTTGAGTAGCCATAATCTCTCAAATGAGTATCAAAATGTACATAGTCCTGCCAGAAGTTCTGTTACAACTTTCATGTTGTCCAAAGCTGGAGACAATGAGGTGGGAGGGTTGTAAGGATGGCTGTTTTTGGACTACTGTCTCTTCAGGTATTTGTGCCAAGGCAGTTCGTTTGAGTCTGTCACAGTGTCATCGTGGAGTGGGGTGTCAAGGAAAACCATGTGGCTGTGATTGCCCTTCACAATTGTGGAAAATCTATTCTCAAATTTTTGAACCCTTAAAACCATTGAAAATTTCGCAAATGTTCATCTATCGGGCAATTAAATGTTATGAGGCACTCTGGAGGGATGAAGACAGGGCTCAGTCAGAATGCCTGAAAAGTTTGAGGGCTGAAGCTGCTGTCAAAACATTGTAGGAGCGGATTCGCTGAAATCCACTCTGAAAACAGAAGATCATGTCCTAAGAGCTGAACATATCGACCAAACCAATGTCATGCCTCATCAGGGGTGGTCAACACATGAGAATGCACCGCCGTTCAAAGGGACACATCCTTACTCCTGTTTTGAAGGTGATCTGAGGGACAAGAGCAGAGCGTCTTGGCTGGAGTGTCTCAAGGCTTGTGTCAAGGCATAGGACAGACATTTTGAGTGACATTATTAAAAATGAAAACCTTAAACTATTGCAATAAATTACTTGGTTCAAAAAGTGGATGTTTTGTTACATTTCCTTCTAGGTCACATTGTACTTGTAACAGAACTTATGGCAAGACTATGTACCTTATGTTCCCTCAAAATTAGTTTATTTTCTTGTGTCATTTTATGCTTTCTTCCAGACAAGGAAATGGTTATTAGCAGGCAATGGAACAACTTCCAGCAAGTGCATGCCAGCAGAAGCTGCCAAGGTTGCCAACTGATCTATATCCCGTAAACCCCACTGAGGATTCTGGGATTGCAACATTGAATTAAAATGGACATTAGACTCTGGTGAAATCTTGCCATGGAATGCATATGGGCCATATGTGAACAGCAGGCCACCACGCTTGAGAACTTGACCGGCATTGTGAAACAGACGTTCCGTGCATATGAATGGAGAAATGTGAATCAGGTTGATGTTTAAGATGAAGTCCATTGACTGCTTTCCTAGAATTACAGAAAGACAATACCATTTCATTAAGGAACTTGTAATGGAAATGTGTTTAATAGTGTCATTTGTACAATACTGATAGTAATTCAAATATGAACAACAAACTGTATCTCTACCACATTGTGCACTGCACTCTCAGTAAGATAAACATTAAACACAAAAATTTATGTTTTTAAGGTGGTGTTACAGTAAACTCCAAGGTCTGTTCACAGCAGAGCCAGCAGCAAGTGGGTTCAGTGCATGTGGCTGAACCAAGCCCCACTATTTCTGATGGCTCAGCACCACTACTGGAATTGTATCTGTACTGTGACAGTCAAGGTTAACCCCAGGAATAAAGGATGACAAGTAGGCAGGGTCAAGGACATTGAAATCCCATTAAGAAAATCCTGTATGAACATACATTCACATTCCCATAAATACATTTCATATATCCAGTATCAGTCAAATGACCGATGGATATGAAACATGCCAAGATAAGAATAATATGTACAGCACTGAAGAATAAAAAACCAACTAGATGCCACTTATTATTTTATTGTACTTCTTATAGGCTCAACATGTTTTGGGCATTACTATGCTCATCATCAGGAGCTCGCGACTATAATGTTGATTACCACATTGGTCGTTTCGGTCTTGGTTTGCTGTATGTTGGAGGTTAGGTGCGGTTAGGCCGGAGAAGTGTCTGGGCTGTAGGCTGCATTTATGCTTTGGCCTGCAGCCCGGACACTACACCAGCCTAACTGCACCTAACCTCCAACATACAGCAAACTAAGACCCAAACGACCAATGTGGTAATCAACATCATAGTTGCGAGCTCCTGATAATGGGCACAGTAATGCCCGAAACATGTTGAGCCTATAAGAAGTACAATAAAATAATAAGTGGCAACTACTTGGTTTTTTATTCTTCAGTTATCACAATGATGCACAGTCCAATAAACATCAGATGTACAGCATTAGATAATATAAGAAATACAACAATATGTCAAAATTTATTAAGCACAAATATTTAACAGTAAGGAGAGACCAACATTACTGAAATGCTAGAAATTCATCAACAGAATAAAAAAACATGAGTAAGTAAATACTTTTTCTAAGTAATCTTGAACTGCATTTTGTTATGTTGAATTTGAGTAATGTCCAATGGCAATTTATTCAATACCTTAATAGCTTTGTTGTAACAAAGTCATTCATGGTCAGAAATCAACCAGTGCTTATTATTTAAAGAGAGTATTGTGTTGCAGTACAGAAGTAGTTAGTTGCAGACTGGATACAAAATATTTCAAAAAGATTTTGAAATAAATACAGTGTGAGGATGACTGTATTAACTTTTTGGCACTGGAATTATTTTTTTAAATTTTAGCACACCTGTATATAAAATGTGAATAAAACAGGAACCAAATACATTAGAATTATGAAACAAACTGCATTTTGAAAGAAAGAAATGGAGAGTATATACCATGTTTAAAATATTCTGTACCTATACTTATTGAATAAATATATAAATTGCAAAGTTTAGAGGTTAGCAGTGCGGTACGACCACTATAGTAGTCGTTAGGCATCAAAGGATTATTCAATCTTATTACAAGGCCCAGGGATGGGCTTGTATGAACATGGTAATTAATTTTCTGGTTCAGGAAAGAAAGAGACTTTCTTACCACATGTGCAAAATGGGCTTCTCAGAGACTCTGTTCTGGAGTTTTAGCACAAAGAGTGTATATCCCATACAGTTAAAAAGAGTAAATGAATGCTGAGAAATGAAATGTATTACAACCATGTAACATGATACAGATGAAAAAATTATGGATCACTGGCATGGTATGTCCTCCATGCATGGTAACACTGTTATACAGTATATGACAGAGAACACCACACATTTCCGATGACTGTTGAGCTGACAAATCTTTCTGTGTGGGTTGCCTGAATCCCACCTATAACCATCTTGGCAGATAATGCAACAGAGTTGTGTTTTATGTGGTAGTTAGGTTTCTGGCATATCATATACCCAAAATCACAAATAATCAAGAAACCCCCTTAGACCCTCCTATTCCACTCACTTAAAAAAGGAAAATCAATTGTAAGAATATTGGTGTGCTGGCGCATGCGTGCGCACGTTTTTGTGTGTCTGTATGCATGCATATGTAGTTTAAAGTATTTTTATTACAAAAATTGTACAAAACAGTACTACAGCAAATACAGTACTGAACAGTATACAGAAAAGATTCAACAGAATAACAATAAATTGCAGAGTCTGGTGACTCAGTGTCCTGAGAAGTCAACACTGCGATGCTCTTCCAATGTTCTCTTAAAAAACATGTTACCAATAACAGCTCTTCCTTATGTGTTCATTCACTGTATACTCCTTGATATGGGCACAGATCCTCTATGAGTCCCCAATTAATTTTCATGCTTTTTTTTTTTTTGAAGTCAACCACATACAGAAATATGCACATGGAAATATTTCATAAAACACATTTCTACTGTACATCTCAGGAACACTGTAGTATTGTTAATGAGAAGGGGTTTCAAAGAGACCCAGCTACCTTTGATAGCTAAAAACTAGTCTGGAGATCTGCTGAAAAGAATACTATCATATAAGCATTGAAATGCAGTTCCTTATTATTATCTTACTGACAAACAAAAGTAACATTTAAAGCCCAACTTGCACAAATCTCTCTCCAGAACAGTGAGACATGAATTCCTTAAGGAAAGACTCACATTTCTCTCCTACAAGTTGTTTCAAAATACAACCTATAAGTGCACATTAAAGAAATCTGAATGGTAATGGTTAAATCTACTGACTTTAGTGAACAATTCTACCTTCTGGGAGAAGACAATGGAAGAAATTTATTAACACTGGAAGAATGTTTCATTTGCACATGCAGGGTAGAAAAATAACTTTCTAACAGAACACACAGCATCACATCCCAGTAGATAGCAATCTTCATAGTCACTAACAAGAGAACTTCAAATCTCATACATATGTTCTTATAAATTGCCATTTTGTAAACAGGAATGTCTCGGGTTCTACTCAAGCTTCACAACTTACGGAACAGAATTTGCAGTTTATTGATGAACCACTTTACAGTTATGGAAGTTTAGTGCTATACCACTTGTTGTGTACCAAGTCAATATGAACCATGGCTGGTACAACTAATTTTCAAACTGTGATCATGAAAATTCAATTCCCTGTCCTTCATAACTTACCTATTATACCACCCCCTCCCCACTTGGTATGTTCTTCAGTTACGTCTATAAATACAGGCTGCTTAATATTTGAGACTTCTGCATCTCGTATATATGCAGTGATACTTCGCAGAGATGATTCATCCACATCAGATGGTTGCCACACAACAGACGGAAAGTGTGGTGCAAAATACACTACATGCTGTCCACTTCCAGATGAAATTTCAAGACAGTAATACACACAATCATTATTACTAGTAGCTTCCATATAAGGTGCAATGAAATTCTTTAGGGCTTGAAGAATTGGTTCTTTGTTACGTTCAGCAGCTGAGTTGACTTGTTTACAGGAATAAGATTGCCACCTGTGAAAATGCAAACTGAATCAAATTTCTGCCAACACTGCATTTAGATAGCCTACAAAAAGCATGTTCTTGTACTGACAAAAACTATATTTTAAGTCACTAAACATGCAGTCACACAGACAACATGCACCTACTGTAACATTTACATTCTACTGGATCAGCAGCAGCCCAATTCCATATATTTCAAGGGAACCTGGACCTGATTTAATGTCGTGGTGTTCCTTTTGTTGTGAGATTTTATAATTCAGCAAAGAAATAATCTTATAGTAGAGTCCATTTGAAATATGATGGCACACGGTGACGCATGGGAGGGGAAGTGAAGGGGGAACTTGCGAATGCAACATGTAGCCAGTACTGTTCACACTACCTCGGAACATGGTGCATCCAGCATTACTACTACTGATGCGCACACCTCAGCTGTCAATACGTGACTGAACTGACACCCCCACCGATTTAAATGGACTCGTCCCTTTTGCCGAAAGACAAAATCTGGTTTCTGTGCATGTGCCATCACATTTCAAATGCAGTCTAAGAACAGTACATGGGGAAAATCTGCCTATGGAGGTGAATTTCCCCAAAACATCACTCAAATGCCAGGTTTAAATTCCATGACCTTGGAAAACTAACATAAAATGTTACAGCAGTCTCTGGCTGCCTTATGGAGGGGGGGGGGGGACAAAAGGAAGATAACATCCACACAACATTTTCATACATTTATAATCTCTTACCGTGTTCAATTTCACACATTCTTCTGGTCCTGTTTGGGTTGATTCACAACCTTCTACAACACCTTCATGCTGCATACTATTCTACACAAGTAGTCTGCCAGTGTGTTTATGAAATGAAATACACAGATGCATAATTAACACTGCTACAGCAGAGGTGCCAACTGGTTCCAGTCATACATGCCTCATAGATGTCCAGATGAACCCCAATGGCATGATCATCATAAATGCTCTACCAGTTAAAATGTTACAAGGCTCTCTGAACACTGATGGATAGACAGGTCAGAACCTACAGTGCTTTACTATTTTACAAAGCTGAGTTACATGCAGTAAATTACAGCATGAAGTACCTTTGTGGAGAAGTCTTATTTTGTACCCTCTTCATTATGAAAGGTATGGCCACATGAAGCACAGTTCTTCCTGGGAAGAAACAGCCATGTAAAAATCAGACACTTGTCATATATATCACATCTAGCAGTCTTATACAATAATCAACTTAAAGATTCAGGAACTAATTCATCAGAATGCCATGTGATCCTATTTTGGAAGATGTAATTGATGAAATGGAATGACCAGAATCTCAGTCTTTCAACACACGATTTTGATTTGAGAATCTAAAAGAGATGTACAATTCAACCAACTATGCCAATAGGCATCAATGCCCCTTTCTCCATGTTGGACCACAAGTCTCACAATTCACTTTCATTATACTAAAAGACTGAATGCTATTATAAGACTTGGAATGGAACTAGGCACCACTACTCTCCTGAAAAACAGTTTTCAATCACACCCAACCCAATGTCTGGAACTGTGTAGTTGGTTTAATGAAATAAGGTTGCTCCAGTGTACAGTGTTCTCACTTTTATAGCTCTAAATGGTTAAGAAATGGTCAAGTAGGTAACACACCTACTTTGTACTGTGAAAGCTGTGTTAAAACCCTTGTAGACTGACGATCAAGACAAATGTTTCTATTTTTTTCGCAGTGCCCCATTGCAAATACCAAGAGAGTACCTCAAATCAGGCCTTAAGCAGACTTCACACTTCAGTTGCCAAAAAAGATAACAACAAAGGCAATGTACATACAAACATAACATTGACATGCATTTGCTTAACAACTCTTGGTGTGCAAAAGCAAGAATTATTAAATATTCGAGTGTATGTCTGTAGCCTTAGTTGCCCAAGATACTATGTGTGGCCTGTCTGGATCAACCATATTTTTCCACATTACCTCATTAATGGCATGATTTTTGGAAAAAAGTTATTGAACATAAAATGTGTTTCAATTTTCTCAACAAGTTTTTCCGACACATTTCTCATTCTAAGAATTCAGCATGGTATTATCATGCATGGACATACGTCTTCATGCAAAACACCCATCATTCTTGTCAGATTTTACATATTTTCTTGACATTTTAAAAATACTCAAATTTCATGAAAATCTCTCATGCAGATGGACAAACATGACAGCCAATAAGTGTTTTTTGCAATGGTGCAAACCTGCTTAAAAATGCCTACAACCTTCTTTCTACACCTCAAATTAATGATCTGGAATCCCTTCTTAAGTTCTCCCAGATATAAGGAAATTTTCAATTATTGGACTTTAGGCAAACATTCCCTTTTCTGAATTTTAGAGAAAGAAGTTCCATTTCAAGTCAGCAAATAAACACCTGTGCCAATGGCCTGCCACAGACTTCAAGTCAAATACAGTCAGACTTCCGGAAGAAGTACTCACACAAACGGTGGAAATAGTGCTCAGTTTGAACTTTATGTCACAACAATGTGGAATCATAACAAATTTTTGTATACTCCTTATTTAATGTAATTCAATGACTCTTCTGGATTCTTTCACTCACAGTGCTCCCAAAATACAAAAAATCTACTGCTGTACACAGAAATTATGGACATCATTTTGAAAACGGATTTTTCCCTACTTAATTTTTCAGGTACAGCCAATTTTATTTTGAACTGTGACAGTTAAAAAATAAACAGTAAGGGCGAAAGTTTTTATCTGAAAGTTGCCAAATCCCTTAAAAATTACTGTTTTGACATCACAACAAAATGTTCAAGTAGTCTTTATGCTTCCTCACAGTATACTGTGAATCTCATTACAAAGAGCTGTACATGCTTCAAAATTCAAGTGTGACTTCTGCATTTTGTTCATTAATTTGCAACATTCGGGGGGAAGAGGCCAAAAAGAAACAATGTACACTACTCCATTTGTATGTTTATTCGCTGCAATATTATTTTACACTCATTTCGAATTTATACAAGACAAACTTCACAAAATGTTGTTACAAGAATTACAACCCAAATACAGCACAACCTCCATAATGGGACTCTCAGGGATATTTGAATGTTTTGACTTTACATTACACAAGTGTTGTTTTTGGTTCCCACAACACATGACATACCACAATGGCACCAGGGTTCCCTGGTTACAAACATTTAACACTTCACCATGTATGGTTTACGAACACATACACTTCATCTGAAACAATGCTGAATCCACAGTGGGCAATTCCATTCCTATTCATGAAATCCACCCCTTTCTTGTTTGAATGTAACTGTAACTTTAAATAGGTCATTATCTACTACACAGTGTACCTCTAAACATGTTCCCAAGCACACAAAAATACAAATCCTGCTTGCTTAAGGAAGCCAGCCCACACATTCTTATTTTACCACTGCCAGTACATTAGAAGAGTGCCCACGCATGTCTTACAAGTTATACACAGTAGATACATCCTGTATGAGCAATTCATTCTGTTGCACAAAGTGTATTACAGGCAATACTTGGGAAAAATGTCACCCAATAATCTGCAAAAATACTGCATGTCAACAGGGCCATGTTACAAAACAAGGTACAAGAGAGTGCCAGACTTGAAGTCAAAGTCTGGTGTGAACCAAGTGCAAACAAAAATCACAGGGGTCATGTTTTGAAAGAAATTCCCACTAGTATATGTAGGTAATTCTATCACCACTCTTAACAGAATTAGGAGAGAGAGAAAAAAACAAACATGCAGCTACCTGATGCAGGACAGAGCCACAGACCACACAGCAAACTTATCAAAAACTGTCCTTGAAGAGTTACTGTAGATTGTAGACCCCTAGATCTCCAGATTTGAATCCGTGACACTATTATTTGTGTGGGACAATGAAAGACAGAGTTTATGTGAATAATCTATATTCGTTACAAGAGCTGAATGACAATATTCATAGGGAAACAATCAATATTCCAACACAAACAGCTCCACTGAGTGTCAAGAAATATTTTCTAAAGATGTGAGGCCAACTCAGAAACTGGAGGTTGGCATCTTTGAGGCTCTCCCACGAAATATGGTCAAGTTAAACTGTAGTGGGAAAAGGGACTCTGAACATTTCAGGTGATTGCTGACTTCCTACGTGGGCAGTTGCCAGTGACAGGTCCCATGCTCAGGGAAATGGTTTGCGGTACACAGTGCATTTTGCTTCATTACTCACAAGATAATGTTTGTACTCAATCCCAAATATTACGAGCACCTAAATAACAGGCACACATCCTTCTGACATTTATGTGCCTCATACTGTGTTTCGTGTTAACACAATCAGTAAGACACCCACCTCCCAATGAAAAGAATGATCAGTAAGTAGTACTAATATGTACAGACTTAGTACCATACTTCATTCTTTGTTTATTTAATGATATTTTCTCAGCTACAAAGAGTAGGTAGTGCTAACTGGCAGGATGATTTGTACAGGATGAATCAGAAAGACTGTGGAAGGACATGCTCATGGCCTACTTTAAAGTGTTATTCCAGCATTTGCCTAGAGGAGCTGAAAAGGCCATATCTCCAGGTTCAGCTTTGAATTGTAGCCCCCTTGAATATAAAGCAGAAATGCTAACCATTGGATTATGACACACTGCTTCTTGGCATGTTCAGTATCAATTTTAAAAACAGGTGAAAACTCAGTGATATATTTTATTTAATATTTGTGCAACGTGCACACTACTTACATATGACCTTATGACAGTAAGTTCTCACTAGCTACACCATTTTTACTCGTTGGCATGCATCATTCGTGCCAAATCTCACTTTTAGGAAGTTTGATATGCAAATTCCAAACTCTTTCTCAAAGGGGAAGGTTTGGCATGTCTATAAAACTATGGCCCTGTAATTACATGGAGGGCAATACACAAAGGTACTGTAAACATGTCAGTGTCTTTGTTTAGGCAGTCTTATATACTACAAGACATTTCACAGTATCAACAGGTTTGGAAAACCTTATATAACTTTTGCAAAACTAAGCAATTACAATGACAAAACAATCTCACTGAGGAAACAGTGGGTAAGGTTGCAACAAATGTCACCGGTGTCAGCATTAAAACCAGTTCAATTGCTGACACTGTAGGAAGCACAAAATAATTTCCTAACCTTAATTACCGTGATGCAAATTATAGTCAAAATGCATCCTTCACCGTCAAGGTATTCAGGATTGGCTCAAAGTTACTGCAATTTCCTCCCTCCAACAATCAACCTCATCTCCCAACTGTAAACGTAAGATTCAGAACTGCAATAACTGAGTTTATTGGTTTTGCAGTCATTGTCAAAGTACATTATGCCTGTATCCTAAGATTTTTAATCACAAATTGTGCCACTCTCCGTGACTGCCTAGTTTGCAAATGGGTTAAACCAGCCCAGTGTGTGCTAGACATCTTAAAAGTCTTCTGAATCTACGTGATACTAAAATAAGAGTTTATATATTTGTAAAAAAATTTAATACATAACTGTACTGTAATGCACCAGACATAGCCATTTGCAATAGGATTTTCCTTCGGTGTGTTCACATTATGACATTCAAAGATGTATGCAATATAATTTGGCAGACATATACCAATGTTCCAGAGGCACCTGCTGCTTCCGGGTTCATCGTAAAAGACAACTGAGGTGTGGGGATCCTCCAAAATATTGGAAGCCATCTAACACATCACATAAAGTCATTTACCAGAAGACTGTGAAATACCCACCACCAATCAAAACTTCAAACACTTTTACATATTCCATCTGCAAACACTAAATTTTTAGTTGTCTGGATGCTTGAAAATTTTTCTAACCCTGCACTACAGGAATGAAAATATAAATTTAAAACCTTAAACACTGGTAGCCACCAACAGTCACCTTTCCAGCAAAATACCGTGAGATTTGTAATGCAGAGAAGCAATGGTGTTGTACTTTTGTAATGATCAGATCTCATGCAACAAGTCCGGTTCATGAGATGTATAAAAATATATCTACTGAACAAACACTCCTTTATTATGGTGATTAATGACAAGAAAGTGTCAAGAGAAGCAATATTCTGGTCACAAATGTATATCTTTAAACTGGTACTTTCAGTAGAATAGATCAGACAAGTCAAAATATAAAGACTGCTATTCGGAAGATGTGCACATCTGATTCATTTGTCATGGCAGGTCCCAAAATTATATTAAATTATTAGTTAGAATACTAACTCCTCACCCCAAGTTTACCCACTGCCTGTTCCAGAATGATAGTTGCCTGACATAAGGTACCCACCTGAGACAAGTACTTGGGATGCCAATACTACAGAAAAGTAACAGAAAATGGGCTTCACGTATAGTGAGACTAATATCCTAGTTGAAAATGAAACCCAAAGTAAAATTGCAGTAGGTTAAATCAGTACCACACTGCATTATATGTGTGTAACATTGCTGCTTTGGGTTCAGCTGCAGTAAGACCTGAAACCTGATATTACATATCAGTCACAAGCAAAAGAATTCTAAGGACAAGAAACATTGTATTATAAAATCTACTAATAAATAACAAAAAATCAACACATCAGTCTTTCACATTCTGGCACACAAATGGAAGCAACAAATACCAGTAACCAGAAAATACAATTTCTTTGACTTAAATAGTTTGAAAAATTCAGTTGTGTTACTTGTACCTGGAATAAGCATAAACATTCACATTTCATAAAAACATAGTTTAGAAAGGTGTCCCTTTTCATCAACAGCAACTGCCATTACTTATTCCAATTCTAAACAATGAAGATACTGGTTTCAATCAAAATGATATTGAACAGAACCATTAATGAATTTTAATTTGATGTGGATAAACTATCTATACTACAAACCGTCTTTTTCACTTAGACTTTTTTGTCTTTCCTTTTACCCTATCCCCCACTTTCTCCTTAGCTGCTGTTCCTGCCAACTGTGGAATAAACACTGAATGACCAGTTTGTTTCAGATGATCAAACAATTTATTCTTAGACGGAAACTCAGAACAACAAGTAACACAGCAATGATTTAAGTCTCGGACATTATCAGTACTATAATGTCCATCTTTCTTCCCCTTCTTTTTCACTCTTTTATTTCTTAATTCAACATTATCCATTTTCCCATCTACCTCCACCACATCTGCAGCACCATCCCTATTATTAACTTGTCCTTCCTTTAATATATCTACTTTTGATTTTCTTATATCCTTAGCTTTCTTTCCCTTCACTTTCCCTGTGCAAATGTCAAAATCTTCATTTGCCTTCCCTGTTGCAATTCCAATAGAATTACTATTGGCCTTATTTTCTTCTGAGTCTTCATTACATGGTGCATTCTGCCACACTTTCGTCATCGTCTGTTGTTGCTTTTTACACTGTTTCTTAGACCACCCTGAAGACATTTGAAATTCACTGTCTGAAGCACTGTCATCAGTAACATTACAAATATTCACAATCCTGTTTCTATTTTGCTTCTTGTTTTTCTTTTTTGTCAGTCTCTCTTTAGCTTTAGATTCTTCTAATTCATCTTGTAAACTTACATCTGAATCTGATGAAAGTCCACTTAAATAGGTAATTTCCAAATGATCACAAACTGGTGCTTCTTCCTTCTGTTTACTTCCAGACACAGCCAGTTCCTCTTCTTCATCTAATACTGATGCCTTCAAAACTTCAACACTTTCTTTATGTTTTTTAGAGTTCTCATGATTTGAAAATGCTTTCTCAGTTTTGAAGACTTTGTTACATGCAACACAGTACAAGTTCAAAGGTGTTTCAAATATTTCTTCCTTGTCACCTCCATACTCTCCACATGAAGACACATCACTATCCCCAAATTCTGCAGCAAGACTTGCTTCAATAACTTTAAGTTCCTTTTCAATATTTGAAAACTTTGTCCAGTCTGATTCCTTATAATTCTTCATCGCTTCTTGCCGTTCCTTTATGTGTTGCTTCCTTTTTTCTTCGATCTTCTTTGCATTTTTTGTTGCACGTTCTTCCAATAACTTTGCATGTGCCTGGACTCGTTTATCCCTTTTGCGAACAAACACCACTAAGTTTCGAACTTCCTCATTCCGCTGTTTACGCGCTTTATCACGAACTTTCTTGTTTTCCTTCTCCACTGAACGCACTATGCGCCTGTTTGGAGCATCTCTGATATTATAGGGATCTAACCAAGCGTATGATTTCTTTGTGGAATAACTCTGCCAGTACGCATAGAATGGATGTACTACATCTTCATATGAACTATTCGAGTTACCAAAACTTGGTATTTCGAAATCGCTACCCTCATCCGCCACATATTCTGCATCTTCTGCTGCCAGTTTGTTGAACACCTCATTATACACCGCATAAAACCCTCCTTCTTCATCACCATAACCTTGAAAGCACGAGGTAGTGAAGTACTGAAATACGTCAAGACTGTCATCCTTATAATCACTTCCAGCTCCTTTGAGGATGGATTCTCTGTGAGAATCATACCACGACCGTTCATGAGCGTCACCCAAGACGTCGTACGCTTGCTGAACAAGTTGAAACTGTTCCTTCGCTTCTGCTACATTGTCAGGATTTTTATCCGGATGCCACTTCAAAGCTAGTTTCCTGTAAGATTTTTTCAATTCTTCGTCACTTACATCTTTCGTAACTCCTAGAATTTCGTAGTAACACCTCATTGCAATACCATGACATCGACAATAGGAGAAATTTCCATACAATATACACAATACTGATCACACGACGTGGTTAGCCGTCAAAGGCAACGAAGTATTCAATGCACGGAGAAATAATGTCACACTATGCACGTATTACCATTACCTTTCACACTCGTACTTGGCACCGTGCCGTAAGTTAATAATAAACGCGTTAAATATATCAACATTACACAACACATGTCAAAGTTGCATTACACTCGCAACCGCGTTTGCTCATTTCGTGACCTTCCATTTTGTAATACGTTAATCATGCAATTCGTTGCTTCAGTTGCTTCCTTTCCTAATACTTGGTATTAAAGAATTGTCAAACTCATTTTGACATATGCAATTATTACTTATAACTTTATTTCTCACTTCCTTAATACATGTATTTACCCATAACCACTAAAAGCAATAGCGGAAACAGTGTCGTTTTGCGGGGCAAATTTAATTGCTCTGATCCATGGTATAAAATGACGGAATCGTGCCATCTTCTGTCCAACTTAGTCCAGGGCCACCTAGGCCCTAGCCTTTCGCATTATCAGCCAAGGCCCTCAGCCTGGCTTCAAAATCGTTAGCGTTAGCAAATCACCCTGTTAGAGTTTAGGAATCTGTTACTGAGCC
>Ga0123355_10007982_pt1 | contig 15954 bp, 15 predicted proteins | sample TergutEmb28metaG_3_FD_89872 | JGI IMG/M metagenome (GOLD analysis project Ga0123355, IMG submission 89872) | Embiratermes neotenicus P1 segment gut microbial communities from Petit-Saut dam, French Guiana - Emb289 P1 | ecosystem: Host-associated > Arthropoda: Insects > Digestive system > Gut ...
GCTAGGACTGGATGTGCAGTGCGCCTGCGCGTGTGGAACTCGGGCAGATGGCCGCACTGCTCGCTCGCTGATGGTGGTCAGCTGGCAGTTCGCTTTCTACTAGCGAACGGCTCACGAGTGGCTGGTAATGCGATGACGGCTGATGGTCCGGTCCGTGGAGAATAGATATCGGCTGGCGGCACGGCAGCCTCCGTGCTCTCATAGGGTGTCGTGCTGCTTGGGCGTCAAACAACGTCACTCCTTTCTGGACTGTCACCGACAATCCTACTCCTTTTGCTGTCACCGACCAAATTACTCCTCCTGATACGGACTGGCTGTCTGTCTTGACGTGTAGGGAACGTACTGGCCCTTCTTGATATTGCTGCGGGCTTTCTTGATGCTTGCTTGAATAGTCTTGTAGATGTGTCTTCTGCTGAATGCCGATGTTGAATGAATAATCTTTGGGCTGAAACCATGGCCTTTTTATATGGTTTTCTCGCTGTTCATCTGCCCTTCCATTGGTCGGTTGGCAAGTCTGGTAGGCGTGGCTATTAGCACGAATATGCTGAGTCAGGAGTTGTGATGGAAAACGGCGCTTGTTTCGGGAGTTGTGAGCAGACACTGGAGTCCGTAGCGAGAGAAGGATAGGAGAGAGTGAGGTAGCATTACTGTGATGTATAACAGTGAGTTGGAAAGTGGTTATGTGGGTGCTCCGACACTGACTAACGTGCTGTGATGCGTAGCGGTGAGTTGGAAGGTAGCTATGTGGGTGCTCCCACAGATGTTGATGCTGGCAGAAATATTGTCATCACATTTTTTTGCCCAATAAGTATTTGATCGCACAAAGTAGGTGGAGATGTGCAACACACATTGACTTTCAGCAAATGATAGTGTAGCTCATGCACAGCTCCATTGATTTTTATTTCTGAAAACACAGGTACCTGTGATGTTCACATGAAGGTCACCTGTGTTGCTGAACACAATTGATGATGGTAGTTCATGTACTTCTACTTTTCATTCTGTAAAATAATATGTGGTTGCTCCCAACAGGTTCATATCACAGTTGGACAAGATGTCGCAATTTTAAAACCTTGTATATGCTGTAATTGAATGACATGTCTGAAGTCTTTACAGTTGTGGGATACTGTAGGATTGCTTGCAGAGAACAATCACAGTGAAACACATACAACGTTATTTATTAAAGTCTTGAAAGTCGGTCCATTGTGTGTTATATGTTGTGGCTGGAATGCTGTGATTAAAGTGTTTCTGCGTGGTGAAGCGGCTTGGCAGTGGTATGTTTGTTGGCTGAGCCTGGCCATAGGGCCACTGTGAATTGTAGTGGCATGCTCGGCTGAGTGGTGGAGTGCCTGGTCCACGAGGCAGCATGGCTGGGCAGTCGAATCTTGATGTGTCGAAGCTGGTTATTCCCTTCTTGATGTTTACTCCTTCTTTAGTGGTCATTGTATGCTCACAGCTTGGAAACTGGTCTCTTCTTTTACACTGATCTCCTGCCATTCAGCCTGGTCTGCTATTGGCTGGCTGAAGAGTTGTGGGCGTGGTCTAGAAAGTCTGTTTTGCTGATGCAAGTATTTTCACTCTGGGGCAGGTTAAGGAGTGGTGACAGGAAAAAGAGAGGGTGTTGCTGCGATGTAAAGTGGAGAAATAGTTGCCGGCTTGAAGACTGACTTCGTTGCATGTCACCACTGCAGGTCGTTGTTTTGGCTTGGAGAAGGGAGCATTTTATTGAGCGGAGAGAGGAAGGAGATGAGCTGTGATGGTTAGGCGATTGTTGCCTGCTTCAGTGCATGGAGTATTGTAAAGCGCAGAGAGAGGAAGGAGAGCTGTGATGACAGATAGTTACTGGACGTGTGAGGTGCTCCCACACAGTCTTATCAGAGCTAGATGCCCACACTGATGAATCCTCCGTTGAATACTGTGCCACTGCTAGGAAGCTGCTGCTGGTGTAAATTCAGACTGTACGTTCAAACTTTGAGCAATTTTTTGTGTCTTTACATGGTGTAAGGCGAAGTTTTGTGTATGTCCATTACTATTTGGGCTCTGTAAACAATGAGAATTGTAGGTGAGGTTGCCATCTGTCCCTTCAGACCATTCATACTTTGAGTTCATGCTGTGTATCTTATGCAGTTAAGAGATGCTGTAGGGGATGCACTAGATTTGATTCTTATGCTTACCTTCTTTTGGTTGGCAGAGTGTAAAATGCTCTGGAGGGTGGGGGGAGTGTGTGTCATGTCTCTTTATGCCATTACATTTTGTGTATCCTTAGAAGGTGCTTGATTGTATATTAAAATTAAGTGCTTTGTTTGCAACACACATGTTTTTACAAACTTATATCCCTGTTCACCTTCAGGATTGGTACAATTATGTATAGTGTTTAGGAAGTGTAGAGACCTCAGACTAACCCCATGGAGCAAAGTCCTCCTCGAGAAGCTGATGGTATCATGGCAAATCAAGAAATTCTGTGCATTTTATGGAACCCAAGGTAATGATACTGTGTCTACAAGAGTCCACCCACCATTTATGCCTATCCTGAGGCAGATGATTCTAGTCCATGCACATACACCCATCCTATTTCTTTAAGACCCATTTTATATTTATCCACCCATCTGTGCCTAGTACTGTGGTTTCTTTGTAGCAGGATTCCCCACAGAGATGCTGAGTGCATTTTTTTTTCTCCCAACTGTATGTTGCTTATCCCACACATCTCATATTGATTCAGTTACACTTATGATATTGGGGAGGAGTAAAAATCATGACTGTTGATTATTAGAAACTCAATTAAAATTAATGTTTAGTGAGAGAATCTTGCAGACATGGTAATTAACCTTTTAGAGTTCATATAAGGGTGGGAATTCTCGAGTAGCTGCTTCAGAGTCAGGCTGTCAGAAAGAAATAAAAGAACTTTGTCTCCATGGATTTATAAATAATCATTTAGCAAGTGATGGCTAAGTAAGGTAATGTTTTATGAATGATGTTAATTACTTTATGGGAATTATTCATTGCACTTTCTATACAGCAGATGATTATGGTGTAAAAGGTTTTTTTTTTTGTTACAGAAACAGGCTTCTTGACTTGTTAATAAATTATGTAATGAAATTAATTACAAAGCTTTTTGTTAAGAAGATTAGAATCTCTATCTTTAACCACTTTTTTTATTGTGACTTACATAAAACATGTATCATTGAAATTTCATACCATGAACACTTCTTTCACCCAAACCAACTGCAGATTGTGGCGAGTGGTGTATACATGTTACATATTGATTTGTAGTGGCATTCGCTAACGCGGGAAGAGCAAGCAAAATACTATGAGAAGGCACGCCAGGAGCGGCAGCTTCACATGCAGCTGTATCCAGGCTGGAGTGCAAGGGATAATTATGGATACGGCGCAAAGAAGAAGAAGAGAAAGAAAGAACGTTCAGCGGACCCAGGAGGTACCCTTTCCAGTAGTGCTAGAACAGCAGTTTCATAGGGGACATGCTACCGCCGTGATGTGCTGAAAATACCCAGGTCGGAACTGAAGGGGGAGGGGGGGAAAACAAAAACAAAAAAACAAAAGTCTGGGAACTGAAGTGTAAAGTCTGGGTCTTGCAACTTTACTGTTTTTGTCAATTTGCTGAGCAGAATAGGTTGATATGGGAAAAGTGCATTTGGCCTCCAGAATTTCCAAAACCCATGAAAGAGAGACGTTGTCCTACTGAAGAATTCTGAGGATATTGATCCTCTCCCTGGCTGTTCTTCTAGCACGACAGAGACGGAAAGTCGGAACCCCCTCAAAATTATGCATTTAAAAACAAAACACAACTTGTTTCTTTATAATGCCTTTTTTTATTTGGAGCAACAAAAATTAGCCTTATTTTTGTGTTTGTAATTGCTTGTTTTGTTCTCCCGTAGTGGCACGCGCTAGGCCGGGAGGAACAAGCCAAGTATTACGAACTGGCTCGCCGAGAGCGGCAGTTACACATGCAGCTCTACCCCGATTGGTCGTCTCGTGCTAACTCTTCCCGTGGCAAGAAGAGGAAACGCAAACAAGAGACAAATGACGGAGGTACATGGCGATGAATTGCGTTGTTAATTCACCTACTGCTTGAGATTAACTGTGATACCGCGCCATTCAAGAGCCACTTCTGTCGTGTGTATCTGATTGGTTGCAACCTTTAAACCAATCTGATGAAAACAAACTTTGGATGCAGTATCAAGTTAAATACAAGTGGAGAGGAATTTATTTTCTCAAGTTTGTTGCATGTGGATAGATATATATTTATATATATTTATATTAAATTTATAATTTTTTTTTATACTCTAAGGGTTGGGGGAAGGGGTTTCTTCTTGATTGTCAAACTGTCTAAAGACATTTGGGGATGTGAGGCCGTGCATTCTGAACTGGAACCTATTCTGCTTATCAAGTATTTTTTTAAGGCTTATACTTTCTTAACCTCCATATTTATTCCCCATTTGGGAGGCGGATTTGTCCCCTATAAAATTTAAACCATAATTTTGATTTTTGTGAATGGATTTTACAAATTCAAAAACAATAAGAGGGAAAGGTTTTACCTGCATGGCAGTACTAGTTAATGTGTTGTTTAGTGTGAAGTATTCTTGAAGTTTTGTTTGCATTTTCTTCAGAATGTGCATGTTTGTATGTTGGCTCAAACTGCATGTTTTAACTTCTTTGACCAACCAACATAATAAGTGTAATTGTGTTGATGTTGTAGGTAACAGTATGAAAAAGTGCCGCGCCCGATATGGTCTTGACCAGCAGAGCCAGTGGTGCAAACCTTGCAGGTAATGATGCATCCTTGGGTGTTTGTGTTGTCTGTGTACAAGTTTGTGTGTTGTGCTTTGTAGTCTAGTCACACCTTATGTCTAGGTCTTGTTTCCATTATGTTCCGTTTCTTTTTTGTCTTGTTTCATTTAATTTTATTTTAATAATTCATGTTGTGTTTGGGAGATTAAAAAAAGGGTCACTCTTGGCTATTGTACTTTTGATTAGTAGAGAATCAGATGAGAGTTAAAGTAATGACACTGTTTCAGATTCTATTGTTAGATAATAACATTGTAGTGAATTCCTCCCAGTAGGATAAGATATCTGCAGTACTTTTGCCATAGATCTTGGCTGCAGAATGTCTTAGTCCATTATTGCTGTGTAATGTAGACAGATAGGAGTAACCAGTTAATTGCATGTTGTTGAAGTTGTTAATTTTGATTCAATTTCATGAGAATTTGTCAGTTTTAGCTGCCACATGTGTGCCCTAAATTTGTTAGATAATTGTAAAGATAAGTACATGAATGAGTGACTCTTTTTATTTATGACAAAGTCTTGGTTGTGCCCAAGGGCAGGATTGGGGGTTTCATACAAAAGGTCTCACTTTTATTTAATCATTTGGTGTCATCTTATCTATGTGGAAAGACTGTGCGTGCTAGATGTAGTCGTGAGAAGACACTTTGGTGTTTTTACGTGTGAACTTATTTTTCTCTTAACTTCTGAAATGAAAACACTCAGTAGAACCCCGATTACTAGGACTCTGCAGTGGGTTTACTTTGATGCTTGTGGCTTATCCATTCAAATGGAAGAGTGTCAAAGTGCCTACGCTCCCCAGACTAATGTGTCTTACCCTGAATTCTGTGAAGTGACAGTGCTTCTGAAGTACTTGCATATCATTTCACAAAATTCAGAACTTTGGTATAAAAACACACAAAACTCAAGGTGTAAACGTAAATGAGAACCTCTTGAAGTAACCAGGGTTTTACTGTGACTGTATAAAAGTAACCAAGTAGTGTAACTTATCTATTCAGAAAATGTGTCTTCCCACAAAGAGAAGAAGAAACCCTTTCTTTGATTGGCTTATTTGCGTACGGCATTGGGTCCAGTGCAAATGACAGTGAGAGCCTTGATACTTTCTGGTGCATAGATAGACAATTGCAGTTAATCATTAAAGGGGCATGATTTGGAATGTCACCTCTCTCTAAAAGAAAATTTTTATTTTAATTTTGTAATTAAAATTATCCATACTTGTGGGAAATGATCCCACATATTTGAAAATACATTGTTACACTTATTCAAAAATATTCTTCAGTTTCAAAAGTTGTTTTTTCTCAGAATTCCTTCATTTTATTTTCAAAATTTGAAACATCTTTGTTGACACATTTTCTGAAATGCACATCTTGTTTCAAGTGGATTAACTAAGAAACCTTAATTGAAAAATACACAGATGTTGTAAAAGGCATGGAGTGACATTGTATGACAGCTGCAGTAGTAGAATTATGAAATAAATTGGATTTCATGAAATGTGACTGCTCCATGTCTTTTGTAATGATACCATTTAGAAAGAAATTGTTGTTAATTGTTGATTTTCTGTAATTTTAAGTTTTGTTGTTATTTTTTGGTACAATATGACTGAGAAGGGTGTGACTTTAGTGCCCCTTTAATGCTAACTGATGTTTCTATCTTGTGCGGCGGATGCAGCCCGGACGGGCCGAGCCACGGGAATCCCCCCGGGCACCCTCCCGGACACCCCCCCGGCCCTGGACCCAATCCCACAGGGCTGGGGGTCCATGCTAGTATAATACACCATGGTAACACTACCACTAGCAATGCAGCCTCCCCGCAGGAACCTACCTATGTTAATCTCTAGTCAAACATGCGCCCACGGCCAGCTGTGAGTGTTTTACATTACCGTTCCATGTATACATGTCACTTTGTTTAATACTAATTGCATGGCCTAACCAAGACTGGCACCACTCGCTACCCTCCGCCCCCTCCCCCAGTTCCAGATTGCAGTTATGTCAGTATCACATATGCCCTCAACTTAAAAACATGTTTTGGAAGTTTGAAACTATTATACTGGAAGATATTTGTCCTTTACATCCCAGTAAGTTGCTTGTTTGTAGACTGTGGGGGGGACAGAGGAAAATAACGTTCACCTTCAGTATTTGTCTTAGTGCTGACAGATATGCTGGGCATTCTTTGTGTTGCCGAATTGTAAACCACAGTGAATACAGCTTTTCTATGTTCAGTCTCCAATTGTTGTGTTATTTATTAATTTAGTGGTTAATAAATTGTCAGCCATAAAAGTATGAAAATGTTTATGACCTTAAAGAAACCTAGAAATACTTAGTAATGGGCATTTGTGCTTGAAATTAAAGCCATTTATTACCATTAATTTATACACTGGTTACAAGTAATGAGACTGAAGTGTGACCTGAACGATTCAGCAAGTGTCTACATTGAAAACATACATTTGAAGCTTATGGATGGAATTATGAGCCATTGCCTTAGGCCATGTGACTGCAGTGTGTTGTGTGAACTGTTACAGCATGAGAGCTCACCATTTATGCATTCATTTATTTATCTATTTAGTTGTTTGTTTGTTTGTTTGTTTGTTTGCTTGCTTGCTTGCTTACTTACTTACTTGCTTGCTTGTCTTAATTTTTTAAAGAAACCTGTTAGGAGGGGCAAGAAATGTAATACAAAATATCTAAAGTGAATCTGTCTTCTTAGTGTCACATAAGTATGCTGGGATCAGTGGCAATAGGTTTCTCACATTTCTTGCCATTTCTGAATCCCAACCAATGAAATCTCTGCACTTTTACTGTTTCATTAAATATAATCAAGTTCAGTCCACAACAAATGTAATTATGTACTAACATTTCGCTTATGGGATTACGTTGTATTAATGCTCAGCAAATGTGAGTGTGCTTACAGTCAGGGTTACTTTTCACATATGTCTATTTTGATTGAAGGATTAATGTAGCACCTCACAACAAAAACTTAAAAAAAGAGCAGTTACAGAGCTACAGTCAGAGATACACATCAGTAAACCTAATTGCTGTCTCCACCATCTAAGAGTAAGCAAATGTGAGTGCTTAATTAATAATTAATATGTACAGTCCGATCGAAAGATTGATTTTGATTCTACTGACTCCACAACACGAGTTTCAGAATGTGGTAGTGCAAGAAGTACTGCTGGAGGTACTTGATATGAAATATGCCAAAATCTGCCTCATCTCAGCAGAAATGCACTGGATAACCATAAAGGCAGACTCAGTGTGACTGAATTGAATGTAGCTTTTATTCTCACATGCAGCTGTCAATTTTGGCTGCTGTAAATGGTAGAACACGACAAGGTGGCCTTACATGTATTTCTTGTCTTCCTGCCCCAAACAAGTTTTTTTTTTTTAGATTTTATTTTTGCAGTGCTCTTTCTATACATCTTATTTACGGTGATGTGTTTTGATTTACAGGTGTTTTTGGAATGTTGGAACTATTAACACTGATTTTTGTTTTCTTTGTGTTTCATTAAAATCTTCATGTAAATGAGATTTTTATTTGCTGTGCTTGCTAGTGGTAGTTTTTAATTTTTTGATAGATGATGATGTTGATTATTATTGTTGTTGTTCTATTGTGAAGTTCAAGTGACTGTTGCACTTTGTGTGTTTTATAGATTTCATTTTTATGTATGAGAATGTTCCATGTTTACCAGAAAGGAAGACTTGCAATGAAATGTCTACTCATCACTTTCCCAGGCAGTATGCTGTACTTTTATTTATCACTGTTCTCATATCACCATTTTTCATTAAGTTTTCAGTGTATAGGATTTATTTGCATAAAATTTAATCATGTGTTTATCATGTACAGATGTGTTCTACGTGGCTTGTTGCATCCTGTGCTCATATGAGGTTTGTTCAGGAAGTATTCGGACTGACCACAGTACATGAAGTAGATAAGGCTTATGGGGTTTTAATCCTAATTGTCTTCAACATAGTTCCCTTCCACAGCTACACACTTCGCCCAACGTTTCTGCCACTGTTGGAAAAATTTTGTGAACTCCTCTTTCGGGATATCTAATAGTGTCTTCGTTGAATTTCATTTGATGTCCTCCATTGCCTCAAATCGGTGTCCTTTCAGAACTTCCTTAAGCCTTGGGAATAGGAAAAGTCACACGGTGCGAGATCTGGTGAGTATGGCGGCTGCTGCAACTGAGCGGTGCCGTGTTTGGCCAAAAACTGCTGCGCAAGATGTGAAGTGTGTGCAGGCACATTGTAGTGGTGCGGGATCCAGTCACCATCCCGCCATTTTTCCGGTCGTTTTCGGCGAACTGATTCATGCAAATGGCGCAAGACCTCCACGTAGAATTCCTTGTTAATTGTTTGCCCGTCGGGAGCGTACTCATGGTGTATGATACCCTCAGAATCAAAAAATGGTCCTCCCGAGCAGGGGTCACTTTCAACGGAGGTTCTACCCTCTTTAAATTGACAGAACCAGTCAAACACTTGTGTACGACCCATTGCATCTTCACCATTTGCCTGCTGCAATAATTGATACGTTTCTGTTTGCGGTTTTTCTGATTTTAAAACAAAACTTGATGCAAATGTGTTGTTCGGTACTTTCACACTTTGTAAAAATCGCTATGACATAAACGCACGTGTTACTTCCGTGACCTACTGCAGCCAACTGAGCACATGCAGCCACTTGCAACTTGTGTCATGAGTTGCTAAGATTTGTACGAACATGTCAAGACTGGTTGCAAACACATCCCACCCAGTGACCAACCACTACAATTCCAATCCGGATACTATTTGAACAAACCTTGTATGTGTAGTAAAGTAACTACATGAAAGATGTTTCTTAAAACAGGATACAATTCCAGACTGTGGAGTCCACTTTCATTTCTTTCCAGCTAGGTTAAAACACAAGATTTGAGGCTGGCATGGTGATGTTGCTGATGGTTCAAGTCTTCCGGGATGTTAATGATGTGTCAATTAATTAAATACTTATCTATGTTATATGCCTAACAACATGGCGTAACCTTCCAGAAGACTTGAATCTTATGATGTATAATTATTTAACAAGAAGTTCTTAGGATTTTTGCTGCCTTTATGCTCAAAAATATTTTCTTTTAATCTACATGGTTTGTTTAGCATGTAATTTAGATTAATAAGTGTGTAATTTAATGCTCAGTTATTTACATAATTCCACTGGCACACTGTAGATTTCCAGTACATTAAATTTGTCAGGTATAACCTCAGATGTTTCAGCAGCCTCCATGTTTATATTTTCAGCATAACAACAATTTGCATAGAGGTGTAGTTATGTTATTGTGTAGCTACATATTAAATTTCACATGCATAGTTTAATCCATTTATTGGTTTAGGTACAGTTTTGTGGGATTTGATCCCATGTTGTTGCCTCCATCTTCAGGCTAGTTATTCTGAAAGTGGAGGCAGTGGGTTCTACGAAAATGTTTCTGATTATCTACCAAACCACACAATATTGCATCCCAGAAAGGCTGTAATCATGATACTTTCTGCCATGAGGAACTCACATATTTTCAATTTGTTAGTTGTTGCCTGTCTGATTGAAAGCTATGTGAGGAAAATTAATGTACAAGTGAGTGGTTTCTTAAGGCTTGTACATGTTCATTTTAGACCTGTGAAGGAAAGTGATTCTGCACTGAAGGGTTATAGTGGAATAGTGATGATGTTTTCTGTACCCATCCAATTAAGTAATGACCACAAAGTAGCAATTGTGCTTGAAATCTGACGTGTCATGACTAGAGGATGAAGAATGTGATAAATTTATGAAGGGTTTAAATACTAAATTGTTTCTTCAATTGCATGTGGTTACATGTATTGCATCTGCCTTTATGAAAACTGTGGCTAAATGCAGATAACACAAAGGGAGTCCATTTCTCCAAGTTGTGTTGCATAGGGTGTGTTACAGTGTAGTACCAGTATACCGTGTAATATCAAGGTGAATAGTGTTTTGTTTAACTTTTTTTTTTAACCAGGAATAGTCCCTGCATAGTCATGTATAGTGAATGTATCAACAGATGTTAAATTCAGTTTTAATATTTTTATTATTTCACTAAACAGCGTTTTGAAGACAGAAACTTACCTGTGTTATGAATAGAAATTCCGTACCTCACAGAGAGCACCATCCACCTCAAAGACTGGTTAATTGATGCTGTTTAGATAAGTGGTCAGTGTGTGTTGTTAGAATGGTGCAGAACATACATGTGTGCTGGTGGGCATAACTCAGAGATTGTACATGTAATGGCAGGTGGTACATATAGTTACCATTGATTTTTAGAAGGGATAAATATCAACATTGTGAAATGCAAGAAATTGTATACTGTATGTAAAATCCAAGAAATTCTATAGAAACCTTGAGTTCTGAGTATTTTTATGCCTGAAGATGAACAATCGGTGTAATTTCTTGTTTTAACAGAAGATGTTTGTAGTATTTGCATTGGATGTAATACACATGCCAGGCCTGCTTGTCTGGTATTTTTCAACAGTGCAATACTGAGATACATTTTTGAAATTTACATAATACACACCCCATGAAACAATCCATATGATTAAATCTGGTGGAAAAAGGTAGCACGTATTTCCTTGTCACAAGACATTACTTTCACATGGTTCCTGTTTACCTTCTGATGTCTATAAATAACTAAATAAATATGTAATGTTCATTATCTAGCACAACGTGGGAAAAATGGCACTGCCATTTTAGAGGCAAGGAACAGTGTAGCTTACTTGTACAATGTACAGTGTAACCTATCTACTGCTCATTGTTTCACAGCTGGGTGTCACTCTTGCTATATCAGGCCACCACTGTTCAGTTTTTATCAGATGCTAGAACTCTGTATATGTAGTTGACTGTCACTCTGCTAAAGGCATTGTTGGATAGCTATTTTCCTGTGTTATGGGCTCCTTCCCAGAGAAGTAGATAAGGCTATTTATCCTGTTAGGAGTGATGACAGTTATTTTACCATTGACTATAGTACACTCTCATTAACTTCCCCTGGTACTGATTGTTTCTGAGGGTAAAGCCATGTTCTAGGTAGTGTGAGTGGAGGTTCCTTATCTGTGGAGGAACTTGCAGAGAAATCATACAGATCTTACAAAAACCTTAAGTGCCTGTCACTTTACACACAAACTGAGAGTGAAATTTATGTACAGGTTTAACCAAATAAAAAACAGCAGGTAATTACGTCTTGCATAATAGAATTAACCTGCCCTCACAGTACAGGACTGCACTTCAGGCCAGTGCATTTTTAACTGGAATACATAGGTGACTTGTAGCAAACAGGTGATGTTCCCACCTCCAACATATCCAAAGCCCGTCTCCCAAGTATACCACATTGTACCAGTCACAATTCCAAATGTTAGTTGTGGCAACAATTACAGATGAATTTATATTGTTTTAATTTAGTACTTGGTGAAGTGTACAGTATATTGATTCATGTGATGTAAATATTAGTTTTAAAGCATTATCCATTTACGTGAATTTGATGGATTGGGTGCTGGTGTGTTAGTTAGAGACTCCAGCTGTATGTAGTACGTGGCCTGATAGAAATTATCTGACCATATATATATATATATATATTTTTTTTTTAAACAAGAAGGTGCTTAGGGCCAAAAGTTGGGTGCATGTGGCCTTGGACCACCATGCACATGCACGAATTATTGCTTCCCGTTCGGATTTCTCAGTTGCTGGCAATCAGCCGAAACCTCTTCTTGTGATTGTTAGTGTGTGTTGCATTGACTATGACTGAGAAAATTGAGCAGTGCATCTGCATAAAGTTTTGCCAGAAACATGGGCACTCATGCTTGGAAACCTACAATATGATTCACAAGGCTTTTGGGAATGAGTCATTGGGCCATACACAAGTAAACAAGTGGTTTCAGCAGTTCAAAGAGGGACGGACATCAGTTGAGAGTGATGAATTTTCCAGGGAGGCCCTCCAGAAGCAGGGATCAACCGATGATTAATAAAGTACCTTCTGCCATGCTGGATAACTGGAGAATAACAATTAAAGAGCTCTCCATTGAGTTCATTTGGTTCAGTACAGACCATTCTGACAGAAGATTTGGGCATGTAATGTGTCTCAGTGAGATTTGTCCCTAAACTGCTGACACTCGAGGTGTGCACTGCAGTAGCCAGAATTTTGCTGCATTGTGCTGATCAAGATGCACACTTTATGAAGGCGGTAATTACCAGTGATTAATCTTAGGTCTGTGGGTATGATCCAGAAAGAAAAGTCCAGTCATCAGAGTGAAAGACTCCAGGGTCTCCGAGTCCAAAAGAGGCATGCCAAGTTTGGAGTAAGGTGAAAATGATATTGACAGTTATCTTCAACTGTGAAGGCATCATTCTCCATGAGTATGCACCAGATGGTCAAGCTGTTAACAAGAAGTACTATGTCAAAGTTCTCCGTGGGCTGTGAGATGCAGTGCGGCACAGGTGACCTGTATCATGGAAGTGAGGTGACAGGCAGCTGCCCCATGACATTGCCCCTGCCCACTCATCGCACCTTGTCCAGAACTTTTTGGCTACACATCAGGTCCCATAAGTACTGCATTCCTCCTGTTCAACGGAGATGGCCTTGTGTGATTTTTTCCTATTCGCAAAGGTGAAAATGCTGTTGAAGGGGAATAGGTTTCAAAACTCAGTGGAGATAAAACAAAGAGCAATGACACACCTGTTGGCTCATCCAAAGAGTCAGTTCCAGTAGTCCTTTGGTCAATGGAAGGACCACTGGAACAAGTGTGTGTGGTGTCTGAAGGGGGCTACTTTGAAGGGGATTAGGACTGCAACATCATAGGTTAGTTAGTTTGTTTTTCGCGGCCCTTGGTCGGATACTTTTTGATCAGGCCACATATTTCCTGCAAGTGCAGTCTAGGCAGAGCTGTTATGCATAGAGACTAAGGTTAAGGAGCACAGATGGTGCATGAGTTTTGGCTATCTAGAGAAGTCAGACTTGGCCAAATGAGCACCAGCCAGTGGCTTGATACCCAAATCCATAAGATAAGCATCCTCCATAGCAAATCCAGATACAAGGACCATAATGTCAGGGAAGCGATAGAATCAAGTTCCATTTGATTGGGCTGTGCCTTGAGCAGGACATGGAAACCTCTGATATACTGCCTAGAAAAATGTGAGAAGCCTCCTCAACACTCATAATTTTATCTATGGGCCTGGGTTGCTAGAGCCAGTATATGCAAGGGGTGCACAAATCCTGGGAACATGGTTGCCTCAATTACTAAATTTTGTACAGTGGTACCTGATAAATATGTGGGTCCTCAGGTACTCCTTCACTTCACCCTACTGGTAACTAGAAATTGGATTTTTCTCCTGGATTTTTGGAATATGTGTGCACCCCTGGTGTAGAGTCTTTCAGGACACATTTACAGCTGCTCTTGCTGGGGTCTCTCCTCATTCTTGATCATGCTTATTTTATTTACATTTCCCCTTCACTTTTAATACAAAGTGCTCCTCTTCACATCCATGCTGTGCGTACCAGTTTTCCTTATTTTTAGTCACATTCTTAAAATTGCAAAAAAGTGACTATTGGCTTCGTCATGTTCATCTGTCCTCATGGAACAATTCGGCTTCCACTGGACAATTTGAATGAAGTTTGATATTTGATTTTTTTTTTAAATCTGTCAAGAAAATTCAAGTTTAATTAAAATCTGACAAGAATAACAAGCACTGTATATGAAGACCATTGTATTTTTGGTCATATCATGTTCAGTCTACTTAGAATGAGAAACGTGCCAGACAAAAAGTTATGGAGAATCAAAATATACATTTTAATTAACTTTTAAAAAAATTGTCATTTATGAGATAATGTAGAAAAATATTTTAGGGACAGGCAGGCCACAGGTGACAATATGGTGCATGCACATTGCATTCTGCATACCTAAGGCTACAAATGTACACTCAGAATATGTAATATTTCTTGCTTTTCCATGGCAACAATGGTTGCATGAATGCGCCTCATTGTTATATGTGCGTTGCCTGTTTTGTTATCTTCTTGTATAGGTCCCCCAGCCTCCTCTCTTCTGTGGATACATTTCCTTGCTTTCCTTCCTGCAAAACTCCATTTTTTTCCTTGTATGTTTTGTATGCATTTTATTTTATCAACATTTGTGCAGTGCTTCAGTGTCTATTTCCTGCAGTTCCTTACATAATGAGAAACAGTTCTTTAAATTGTAAAAGAGGGTGGAAGGGAGAACTAGAGTTTCTGAAGAGATGATTACAAAAATTGTGGAAATTCAGAAGGAGCAGAAAATGCTACAAATGTAATTCAGTACACCTGGCAAGACAAACTCCCAAAATGTGTGATAGAACCGGGTGGTTTATGTGTCATTTGGCACACCATTCATGAATGTTTTATGTGCTGGAAACACTGTCCGAAACAGTCCTGAAACTGCTGTCAAAAGTGAGAGAAGATTAATCTTAAAGGCAGTAGATGTAGGTTATGAAAAATTATGGAGGTTCCTGGAGTTAGTAGACAAAAACTAAATACACTAGTCTGGATAGAAAAAGCATGATTTATATATACACAGTATGTATATGGGTCCTGAGAACTGATGATAGTATATTGGGTCTCCTGGCACACAGACGAAGAGAAAAGACCCTTTTATAATGTTTTGTTGACCATGCATCTGGATATATCCATGTAAATAAAACCAACTTGATGTTCTATTTGTCCTCAGTTTATTTTGTCAATCAACCTCTACATGTTTTGAGCATATTTGTAGTCCATCATCAGGAGGTATACTGTATATACAAGGGTGTATCCAAAAGTTCCAGGACAGTACTTCTAAAAAGAAGTTTGCTTACCTTGGATGTTAAATTCCTCCATCACCTTCAGAGTACTCCCCTTTTGCACGAATACAGCGGTCCCAGTGTTTCTGCAATGCTTGGAAGCATCACTGGAAGTCCCTTTTTGGAACTGTATCAAGTACCTGCTGTGATTCCTCTTGAATCTCTTCAATGGTGTCGAATCTTCGACCCTTCATCCGAACCTTCAGCTTGGGTAAGAGGAAAAAGTCACAGGGGGCCAGATCGGGTGAGTATGGGGGATCACTGTCATGTTGTTCTTGGCCAAAAACTGCGAAACTTTAAAGGACCTGTGAGCCGGGGCATTGTCATGGTGGATAA
>Ga0123355_10007983_pt1 | contig 15953 bp, 7 predicted proteins | sample TergutEmb28metaG_3_FD_89872 | JGI IMG/M metagenome (GOLD analysis project Ga0123355, IMG submission 89872) | Embiratermes neotenicus P1 segment gut microbial communities from Petit-Saut dam, French Guiana - Emb289 P1 | ecosystem: Host-associated > Arthropoda: Insects > Digestive system > Gut ...
AAGGCGTTACGCCGGAAGCTATTGTTATCGCATGGATACTGCGGCACCCCGCCAAGATGCAGGCCATCCCCGGCAGTACCAATATCGAAAGGGTTAGAGGAATATGTAAGGCCAATGACTTCGAGCTTACCCGGGAAGAATGGTACGCGATATATCGCTCTGCCGGGAATGTGCTGCCGTAAGGCAAAAGGGCATTTTCACGACAAGATTGATGCACTACGTGCATTGTATCAATCTTATCGTGAAAATAGGGCTGTCACGTTAAGAAACGCCAAAAAGCCGTGTCATCCCGGGCTTGACCCGGGATGACACGGCCTATATTTACTGACTACTTAACTTCACGACCAAGAATTTTCTCCAAGCGCCGCTTTAAATCATCGCGACGCTTTTGTGTTGCCTCCCGGTTGATGGTGTAGGTGCCTCCGTCTTTTACTACCACATGCCCTTCACGTGCCGTCTTGGGCAGGAGGCTTTTTGAGATTTCTATGATCTCGCCTGTAGCCTGGCATTCTAGTACGGCTATGCCGGCTTCTATCCGGTCTATTATATAGGTCATATTGGCCATTATCTTGCCGTCCTTACTTCTATATTTGTTCCATCTGTAGTTAGTATGATATCGCCGTGATGGTCGTTTCTATATACTCTTAGCCCTGCCAGCCTATCCATAACCTCTGGGTGAGGGTGACCGTACCTGTTGCCTTCGCCTACTTGGATAATGGCTATACTTGGCGAAACCGCGTCAAAAAACTCCTGAGATGTGCTGGTGCGGCTACCGTGATGGCCCAAGCGCAGTATATCGGCCGACAGATAATGCTCGGCTTCTATCATTTCCAGCTCCGCTAAGCGCTCGGCGTCGCCGGTGGTTACCATGCTAACCTGCCCAAAGGCCATGCGGAAGGAGATAGACCAGTCGTTAAGATTGCCGTAATTGTCCGCGTTTGGATGGATAACGGTAAATATCGCGCCGCCAAGGTTAACAGTACTGCCGGCCGCCGGAGAGCGCGCGTATACATTGTTGTTTTCTATTGCTTCTATCATGCGCTCATAGGTGCGAGTGGTATGGGAAACCGGCGGCATGAGCAATGTACCCACGGTAAACTCATTGAGCACAAGATCCATCCCGCCGATATGATCCTCATGGGGGTGAGTGGCGACTACATATGTAATCTCCCTAATCCCCAGGTTTTGGAGGTATTCTACCACTCTTGGGCCGGAGTTTCGGCTGCCCGCGTCTATTAGCATTGTGCCGCCATCTGTGATTATAAATGTAGCGTCGGCCTGGCCCACGTCTATGAAGTGCAGCTCCATTTGGCCGTCTACCGCTATAACTGCCGGGGCTTGGGCTCCCCTGCCGCTAAGAAGCTCATCAAAGTCTATGAGTCCAAAATGCCACGCGGCTCCCACGCCTACTAAAAGTAGAAGCACCAGTAGGATTATGGGTAGCTTACTCCTGCTACCACCGGATTTATTGCGGCGGCGATTGCCTCTTCCGCTTCCACCACTGACCTTTCGTTTAGCTGTGTTTACAACTTTGTCTTTGGCTTTGCGTTTTGCCGCCGCTTTAAAGTCGCCTACCGGCATAATTCACACTCCCGCTTTGTTATACCTAAATTTCACCTTTATCCCACTGGCGGATAAATTTGATTACATCGTCAAAAGTAGGACTCTTAGCATTGCGCACATAAAAGCCCGATGTAGCTACACCCATAGTCAAAGACTCAAGGGGGCTAAGCCCTAGCGCTTGGCCAAGGCAGAAGCCGGAGTTTAAGTTATCGCCGGCGCCTGTAGTTAGTTTAGGCTTCTCGCAATAGGGGCCGTCTATCGTGAAGTATTCGTTGCCGATAGCACAGCAAGCCGAGCGAACTGGGTGTACCATTAAGCAGTATATGCCTAAACGCTTGTGTGTTTCTACCACTGCATGTTTTAATTTATCGGCATCGGGGGCGTCTATGGTTTTTACGCCCATTACTTCGGCTACTTGGTATATTTCGCTTTCGTTGAGGCCCAAAATAGTACGGAATTTGCCTTCAAATTGGCCTATCAGCTTCATGGCTCTTAGCAGGTCTTCGCGGGTGCGTTTTTCTGGGTCGGCTAAGTCGAAGAAAGCAAGGGGTTTTTCTGGGCGGTTTTCTAGTAGTGGGAATACTTCCGCTATCAGCCCTTCCCATATTTCGCTCATGAGGGGGATCATTGTCCAGTTTTCCATACCGAACAGGTTGCTTTCGTTGATAAGCTTGGCTATGCCTGCGGGGCCGCCCATACCGTTTTTCATCGCGTCCCATGTAAGCTCTTTAAGTACAGAGTGCTTGCCCATCATGATTTTACCGTCTTCAAACTCCAGCGCGTCTGTGCTGGCGGCGTTGCATAGGCTGTACACAGCCTTTGCTTTGTCGGCCATGGGTTTAAATACCGGGTGGATATCCGGCGCGCCTAGGGCCCCCACATATACAAGCTCTACGCCGTATTCCAGCAGCGCGTTGGAAAGGATGGGGCCGTTGCCGCCAAGTTTTGTTTGGATTGTTACCATTTCTACATTGGCTGACAAGCCTGCCGCGCGGCTTATGCGCTCGCCATATTCGGCTATTGTGGGGATGCGGGTGTAGTTGGCGTAGTCCTGGCGTTTGTCTACCAGGTGGATGATTTCGTCTACGAAACCGTCGCAGCCGATTATCATGTTTAATTTGAAGCCTTTTTTGGCTTCTAGGGTTGTGGCTAGGGTTTGCAAGTTTGTCATAACTTTTCTCCTGTACAATAATATTTTTGTCGGGGGTGGACGGAAGCGCTATTAAGACTCGCTTATGCACGCACCAGCAAATTAATTCGAAATCAGCCCCGCCTGTCGCCAAAATTGCGTTGAAGCGTTCGCAATTTCGGCTCGGGCGTAACTGTTTCTCATTGAATTTGCTTAGTCCTCCGCTGGTGGCGCGGAAAAGCACCGCGCCAATGCGCTACGGGTGCTTAGCAATCGCTCCCTTTAATAGCGCTTCCGCCCACCCCCTGCTACATTACTATCGCGCTTTTAAAATCAAATTTTGTTTTAGGTCGTACAATTTTTGTGACAAGTCCACAGGCATTATATGTGGTCTTACTAGGCGTTTATGCTCTTCCCATAGGGTGTCGCGCTCTTTTTTTGCGTATTCTTGGATTTCTTTTACGGTGTATTCTGGGTATACGCAGCTTCCTTTAATAAATACCGGCACCAGAAGCTCACGTACGGTAAATTTACCTGCTTTTAGATTCATACGCTTCCAGGTTGCCAGTGGGTCAAATATGGTTAAGTCGGACTTGTTGTCTATGGTTTCGTCGGTCAGGGTGATTAGGTCGGCCTTCATTTTGCCTGTGGACGCGTCGTATAGGCGATAGATTTTTTTAACGCCGGGGTTTGTTATTTTTACTGGGTCTTCGCTTAGTTTTATCTTGGGCTGCCACTCCCCACCTTTATCGCCTAGGGCCGCGAGTTTGTACACGCCCCCAAAGGCCGGGTTTTCTTTGGAGGTTATTAGATGAGTGCCTACACCCCACACGTTTATTTGTGCGCCTTGGGCTTTAAGCTCTGCTATCAGGTATTCGTCCAAGTCGTTGGAGGCCACTATAGAGGCGTCTGTAAAGCCGGCATCGTCCAACATCTGGCGGGCCATTTTGGATAGGTATGCCAGGTCGCCGCTGTCTAGCCGTATCCCGTAATATGAAAGCGGTACGCCGGCTTCGCGCATTTCTTTGAATATTTTTATCGCGTTGGGTACACCCGAGTGCAGTGTATCGTAGGTGTCTACCAGCAAGATGCAGGCTTTGGGGTATAGGTTGGCATAGTACCGGAAGGCTTCCAGCTCTGTATCAAAACTCATTATCCAGCTATGGGCGTGAGTGCCACCTACGGGCACATCAAAAAGCTGCCCGGCCAGTACATTACTGGTGCCATGGCAGCCGCCAATCATTGCGGCACGCGCACCATAAAGCCCCGCGTCCGGGCCTTGTGCGCGCCGCAATCCAAACTCCAGCACCCTGTCACCGGCGGCGGCCCAGCATACGCGGGCGGCTTTGGTGGCTATCAGGCTCTGGTGGTTTATTATGTTTAACATTGCTGTTTCTATCAGCTGGCACCCTATCAGGCTGCCGGTTACTCTAACAAGCGGCTCCCCCGGGAATACAACAGTACCTTCCGGCACGGCATAGATATCCCCTGTGAAGCGGAAAGTCTTTAAAAATTCTAGAAACGCCTCACCAAAAGTACCAGTAGAGCGCAGGTAGGCTATGTCATCGTCGTCTACGCGCAGGTTTTTGATATAGTCGATAAGCTGGGCTAGGCCTGCTGCTACGGCATAACCATTGCCGCAGGGGTTTTCGCGGTAAAACATATCGAAGACGGCCATCTGGCGGCGGCCTGTGTTTGCCTCGGCATGATAATAGGCCTGCATCATGGTTAGCTCGTAAAAGTCGGTTAATAAGGTTAGGTTTCGCAATGGGGACTCCTTTAGGCTGGGTTTTATGGCTTTGTAGCCTTAAGGAGATTAACGTTTTTTTGGTGTGGTCGCAAGGGGGTACACGATATGTGTAGGTTTTGGGGCAGGTTTCACGGGTGTGGGGTGATACGGGCCCGGCACCCTAATACAGCTTCCTAAAACGATACCTCCGGCCATCTCTGGTAAAGCAACCCGTTTTGCTCATATCCCTGCGCCTTTTTGCTAACATAGCCGTTGCCCCTGACGCGGCAACTAGCATTGTGCCAGACGCGATAATCAGGATTGGCATACCCGCGCCGCCTGTTAGCGGCAGCCTGAAATCTTGACGGTTGCCCAAGAACCAATCGATATCTATGGAGGAGAAGTCATTGGGTATAAATCTCGGGGTGGAGGGGTCGCCAATAACCGTAAAGAGTATTTCTGGCGGGTTAACTTCGCAAACCCTTAACTGCCACTGTCCGGAGGGGATTTGATACCCGCTTGGGGCCATAACCTCTACAAGCTGATAAATAAAGCCGGGAGTCATATAAAAGCTGATGGGCTCATTGTTTAAGTTGGTGCTTAGCATGTTTTGCACGATATCCGGGTCTACTACTTCTTCCCATGGCGTACCGGCTATGTTGCCCGGGACCAGCCCGCCTAGGCCTGTACCGCCCAAGTCTTCGGTATCTGCCCTAAACAGCCTAAATTGCGCGTTCGGCAGCAGTACCGCTACTCTGGGATCTTCAAATATCTGCGAATTGGTTTTGTGGAACTCGAACAATACACCCGGCACGTGGAAGTTTATGTCAAAGTTGTTTAAGGGGTGTACCCGTATCGGAACCGGGTTTGCAGGCTGGCTTGTGCTTAAAAAGGCCCTGTCCGGCAGCGCGGCTGCCAATACTGCCGTTGCGTTTACGGGAGGTACATAGCGGCGGTTTGCGCTGTTGTTGTTAAAGGTAACATCACGCAATACCAAGTTGCTGTATGCTACGGTTTGGGCACCCAGTAACGGCGAACCAGGGAAACGGGTTAACGGGCTGGCATACTCGTGCCGCTCTGTAAAGATACCGCCGCCCATACGCCCTGCTTTGTTGTGAGTAATAGATACATTTGTTGCTGCGGGAGCCGTTATCTGCATACGCATTTCGGCAAACTCGGCTACCCATACACCGCCTCCGTCATATTCTGCTTCGTTGGCTGTAATAATCTTGGCGTCTGTGCCGCGCAGATTAAACACATTACCATTAACATTATCATTTACATATACGCCGCCACCAAAGTCGGCTGAGTTGTTACCTATGGTACCGCCATACATGTTAAAGGACGTGGCGGTGGCAATACCTTCGATCCAGCCCAGCCCAACAGATACACCGCCGCCTGTGACAGCGGTATTACCCTCATCAGGATTATCGGCACTGCCGACAGAGCCGCCGCGCATGTTAAAAATGCTGTCTGTTAGTACAACCACACCGCCGCCATTGACGGCCTCATTCCCGATAATACGCCCATCGTCCATTTCAAAGGCACTGTTTATGCCCACGCGCACGCCGCCACCGTCTGTACCTGCTATGTTACCTTCGCCTTCAATATCGCCGCCTATAATGCCGCCGGTCATTATTAAGTTATTGTCATGGATGTTAGCGCCAAGATTAATACCGCCGCCGCAGGCAATAGCTTCATTGCCGGCTATACGGCCGCCGCTCATTGTCACGGTTGCGCTCGAATGTACAAATATGCCACCGCCATGCTGCCCTTTATTGCCCTCATCATCATTGGAGTTACCGCCTACGATGCCCGCTTCCAGGAAAAATTGCGCTCTGTGGGTAAGGTTCGGTAATGTTACCTGATGAAACATAAAAATGCCGCCGCCGCCATCTGAAGCAGTTGGGCCAGTTGCGGTATTACCGCTGACATGACCATGTGTTGTAATAGGCATACCACCAAGGGTTACGCTGCCCGCTTCCATTCTAAAAATAGCAGGCCCTGAAACATGTACACCGCCGCCTCTTACAGCAGTGTTACCTTCGCCGTTACCGGCATCGCCACCTATTACTCCCGCACGCATGGTAAACTCACTGCCAAGGCCTACAACATGCACACCGCCGCCGCCGTTGATAAGCCCTGCACTATTGGTGGCTGCGTTGCCCATAATTCTGCCGTATGTTAACTCTCCGTCGTCATTGACACCGGGCAGCATGTTGAAGCTTGCCGCATTGCCTACCCATACGCCGCCGCCATTTCCGGCAGTATTGGCATGGGCTGGGATATTGCCGCCTATGACCCCGCCGGTCATGGTAAATACAGACCGCGCACTGTTAACCCTTACACCGCCGCCTTCGGTAATATTACCGACCCCGTCGCCTGCGGCATTTCGCCCGGCATAGCGGTTATTGTAGATTTGCCCGCCGTGCATGTTGAAAACAGCGTTGCCTGCGGGGGCCCCTGTGGTTTGATGAGAGGTAAGATTAACACCGCCGCCAAAAGGCGCTGCATTGTTGCGGATTATGCCGTCATGCATAGTAAAATTGCCAATACTCATCATTACGCCGCCGCCGCCCCACGCGCCGTACACTACCGTGTTGTTTTCGATGATGCCGCCATGCATGGTGAGGTTTGCCGTGCCGCCTGGGTGTATGTTTGTATGACCCGCAAATATACCGGCCCCGCCGGCATTTGCGGTATTGTTGCGTATAACGGCCCCGGTTTGCATGTTAAATGTTGCGCCGTACGAGATACGCATACCGCCGCCTGCACCATTTTGTGTGCCTGCCTGCCTTGAGGCGTTGTTGCGGATAGTGCCGCCGGTCATCGTGAATATGCTGGTCGCGTGCCTTAAGCCAACCCCGCCGCCGGATTCTGCGGCGTTGCTATAGATTTCACCGCCAGACATAGTAAAGTTACCGCCGTTTACAATACACACGCCGCCGCCCCAGGTAGCGTCGGGGGCGTCGTTATGACGGACAGAGCCGCTAGCCATAATAAATATGCCATTGTCTACACGAACGCCACCGCCGCCCATGTGGGCAGTTTGCACTATTGAGTTTCTTGAAATTTGCCCTCCCGCGCCGCCGCCTATTGGGGCTTGCATGTGGAAGGTTGCGCCGCTTCCCACCCATACGCCGCCGCCGTTTACGGCGCGGTTGCCTTGGGCGTTGTCTGTGGCGTGGCCTATTGTGCCGCCGGTCATGGTAAATGTAACACTCCCGCCAATCCACATACCGCCACCGGCAGAGACAACGCCGTCTGTTGGAGTGTATCTGTTATTGCGGATTTCACCGCCAGACATGGTGCCGCCCAGCATGTTCATAAGAGTTGCCCCATTGCCTACGGTTGTAGCGCGGTTGTTTTCTATAATCCCGCCAGACATGTGGAAGAAGCCGGTAGAACCCAGGCTTATGCCGCCACCATTGCCTCCTGCCCGGTTATTATTAATCCTGGCGTTTTCGGACATGTAAAAAGATGATGCGTTGGCAGCGGTGACACCTGCCGCGTCTGCCATGTGAACACCGCCGCCATGGGCGCCAGTGTTTGTGAGGTTGGCATGATTGTTTTCGATTAAAGCAGTACCAGACATATCAAATAAACTGCCGAAGCGTATAATTACACCGCCGCCGCTTCCTTCGCTGACATGATTGCGGATAATTCCTCCCGACATGTTGAACGTGCCGTTGGTCCATGCCGCAACGCCGCCGCCACGGTGCGCCCAGTTATGCTCGATTATGCCGTAAGCCATGTTGAATGTACCATTGCTGGTTACGAAAACCCCGCCACCATAAAGTTCGCCTTGGTCCAAGTTGGGTACAGTGCCTGCAGATGAGTTGCGTACAATTTGCCCTCCCAAGCCGCCGCCTGTTGGGGTGTTCATATTAAAGGTTGCGTTATTGCCTACCCATACCCCGCCGCCGCGCAATGCGCGGTTGGCATCGGCTGCGTTGGTGGCGTGGCCAATGGTGCCACCGGTCATGGTAAAGCTAGCACTTGAGCCAGTAACCCGTACCCCTCCGCCTTCGGTAATTGGGTTGGTAGTGGTAGGCTGGTTACGGTTATCGCGGATTTCCCCGCCTGTCATATTTACAATACTACTATTGATATTAACCCCGCCGCCAAACTGGGCACGGTTAGTCTCGACAAGCCCACCCGCCCCAATGTTAAGCCGGGCATTAGCGCCAGTTACATATATACCGCCGCCATTATTGGCTATATTGTTATAAATATCGCCGCCGACATTGGTACCGCCCCCCAAATTAAAGGTAGCAGTACCCATAATAAACACACCGCCGCCTCTTTCAATTACAGGGGTCTGGTCATGCCCGCGTATAACGCCGCCTGTACCATTGCCATAAGTGGCACCGCTTGGGGGTGTGGCTGCTGTAATTGCCATATGACCCATATAGTAAGTGCCGCCGGCCATAAACACACCGCCGCCGCCTACATTGGTGCCTACGCCGGGGTTGAGGACTACATTGTTTTCTATTTGACCGCCGTTTTGGCGGAAGAAGCCTGAGTTTACCCGTACACCGCCGCCGCCACGGTTATTGTTGTGGGTGGCAGCTGTTGGTGCCAGTACTGAATTGTTGTGTATGCGCCCGTTCATCATATTAAACCCAACCATGGTTGGTGGCGCAGGTGCAGCGGTTTCTACAAAAACACCGGCCCCGCCGCTGGGGTTAAAGTCCGGCAAAATATGATTATTTGTAATTTCGCCGCCATGCATGTCAAAGCGCCCGTTGCCAAAAACCCGCACTCCTGCGCCATGCTGCCTGGCCCGGTTATTGTTAATACTACCGGCCAGTAAGCGGAAATGCCCTGTGCCGGTTACCTGTACACCTGCGCCAAAGCGGATGTACTGGTTGGTTATAGTAAGTATGTCGGCAGCTACTCCAAAACTATGGTTGCGTATGTGGTTGTTGGCGCTGGTCATGGAAAAGACACCGCCGCCAAGATGTACGCCGCCGCCGGAGTTGCCTGCAAGTACATGGTTGGTTTCTATAACAGCGTTACCGCTCATGGTAAAATTGCCGCCGGCCATATGCACGCCGCCGCCTTGCAGCCCGCCAATATTATTCCTGATACGGGTATTGCCAGCCATGGTGACAGTGCTGTTGCCGGTTACATTCATACCGCCGCCAGGGGCTTGGGGGATGGCCACACGGTTAAAGGATATCCTGGCGTCATTGTTCATGTGGAAAGTGGAACCGTTTACAAATACACCGCCCCCTTGGCCGCCGCTGCCTGCATATATACGGTTGCCTTGGGCGAAGCTGTCTGCGCCGATAATGGCGTTAACACTCATATTAAATGTGCCGCCACTGTGTACATATACCCCGGCACCGCCGCCTGCGTTGGCGCTGGCGTTGGCTACATTGCCGTGTATCCTGCCCGTTGGCATATGGAATGTTGCCCCGTAGACAAAGGCCCCTGCGCCGCTGCCGGTGGTTATGGGCATGTTTAGCCTGCGGCGGGCTACAATTTCTTCACGGGTGTAAAGTAGCCCTGTGGCTGGGTTAGTCATTGTTACTGTGGGGTTGTACACATTAGTAATGATGCTACTTGTATTATTCCCGTGTATTTGTACATCAGGTGCGCCTGCTGTGATTTGTACTACAGCGCCGCCACTTGCAAAAATCCCGCCGCCATTGGCAACAACGGTTGGCCTTATTTCAAAGCCGCCAAGCACTTGGCCGCCTACCGTTGTGCCTGCATTACCCAAAGAAGCGGCTGTGCTATTGCTGTCTATGCGGATGCTGTGGTTCATGGTTAAGGTGCTTCCGCTGCCTGTAATAAATATACCGCCGCCGTTGGCATGATTATAAAAGTTGGGGGTTAGTATTGGGGCCCCTGGGATGGCGGTACTGGGAGGTGGCTGCACAGCAGGCAGGCCATTGGGCCTGGCTTGGTTTGTAAAGGATGTAGATGTACGGTTATGGTCTATACGTGCGGTATTGTTCATGGTGATGTTGGTGTTGGTGGCGTGTATACCGCCGCCATTGCCTGAAGGGCCGGGGTTGGCGCCTACAATGGCTATGGGGCTTGCGGCAGTACCGCCGCCGCCGGTGGCTATGTGGCTGCTTGTGGCTAGGTTGTTGTGTATGCGGGCGTTGTTGCTCATGGTAATGGTAGCGTTATTTGCAAACACGCCGCCGCCATTGGTTGCCTGGTTATTGAAAATACTACCGTTGGTGAAGTTGGGGGAAGTGCCGCCTTGTTCCATGATGAATTGCGAGCCGCTGCCGCCAACCCATACACCGCCGCCGCTTACGGCAAGGTTGCCTTGGGCCAGGATAGTGGCATGGCCTACCATGCCGCCGCGCATGGTGAAGGTAGACGCACTCGCAACATGCACACCGCCGCCGGTGCCAACGACGCCTTGCCCTACACCCGCCGCATTTCTGCTATGGAACCGGTTATTGTAAATTATACCGCCGGACATGGTTAGGGTAGAGTTATCATTCACATGTATCCCGCCGCCGCTCCCGGCGGCGTTGTTGCGGATAGTGCCGGCAGTCATAGTAGCTGTTATGTGATGCCCAATTAATACGCCGCCACCGCCTGCGCCGCCTTGTGTGGTGTTTGTTTCGATAAGGCCGCCTGATATATTAAGATTAGACGCAAATTGCATAAACACGCCGCCGCCGCCTTGGGTGCCTGTGTTGTTCCTGATAGTACCCCCGGATATATTGACCGTGGAACCCCTTGTCAGGTCAGTATAAAGACCTACAGCGCCTACTCCCCCAACGCCGCCGCCTGCGGAGCCTGATGTATTATTAAGTACCTGTGCGGTACCCATTATATTTATCGTACCTCTGTCCGCAGCCCATGCGCCGCCGCCAAGCCTTGCAGCGTGGTTATTATCCAGCGCGCCGCCGCGCATGGTGAATGTTGACTGGTTAAACACGCGGATTGCGCCGCCATCGGCAATAGGGCCTTCTGCGAAATTGTCGTGGAATGTACCGTCATACATATTGAATGTGGATGAATTTATGAGACCCAACCCGCCGCCATCATTGTTGGCGCGGCAGAATGCGACAACCGTATTTACATGCATGGTTAAGCGGCTGCCATTAACTGTCAGCCCGCCACGGAATGTACCCGGCGGAGGGGCAACGGATGCAGCATTGCGCCCGTCGATTATAACGTTTACCAACATCAGGTGGGCCCCGTTTGTGACATTAAAGTGCCGGGCGTTGTTGTTTTGGGGGAAATGAGCCCGCTCGCTTAGGGGTTGGCCAAAGCTGGGATTAACACCGGGCGTAACATTTGTGTTGTTGCCCGTAAAAACAACTGTTGCGTTGGCCTGGCTAAGAGTGATAGTGCCTGCAAAGGCAAAACTGGAAGCCCGTATAACCAAGAAATTGTTTGCATTAGGGGTTGGAAAATGCGTATTAACCGCATTCATTGTATTTTGTAGTGCTATCATGTTAGTAACTGTGACAGTTATAACATTAGCGCCCGCAGGCAGGCTAAGAGGCTGGAAGCCCACATACCCTCCCGTCGGATATGCATCATCCAACGGGCGCGTTACCGTGACAACGGTGTAGTCTTTGTAGGTTTGATACTCCTCTTCTACATGCTCGTTAAAGCCAACGGCTTGTACAGTGTCGTGGCCGGATGCATATGTCCAATAGCCGGGCAACGCAACGCGCACGTTGAGTGGGTCAACAAAGCTGGGAAGCCGGATGTAAATGTGACCGCCGTCCCATATTGCGCCGTTGTCCATCTCCGGCGGGTTAATGGTTATATTGCCATCATTATCAATTGTTATATATACATACCCATCGTAATGATACATGCCCGGTGCATCACCAGCATATCCGCTATCAGTTGGGTAGCCTTCTTCATAATCGTATTCATACGCGTAATCATAACTGATATACCCGCCATGCTCATTTCCTTCATATGTATAACTATAAAAGCCCTCGTTTTCTATGTATCCGTAATGGTAGGGGCTGTACCCATCATATCCACTGTCCGGGGGATGGTTATCCTGATACGCATCTTCCCCAAAATGCCCATAGTTATTATACGGATACTGTATATCCTCATTTATGTAGTATTCATCTTGATACGCATGTACCTGCCACTCATGACTGTAATCTTCATAGTTATTATCTTCATGATTATAGTCATCATAGTTGTAGTCTTCGTAGCTGTAACCGCCTTCATAACCGCTGTAACCGTACTGGCTGCCGTAACCAAATACCAGCATCGCGCCGGCAAACAAAACTAAAAACGTATACAACAAAGCCATGCGCCAAACACTTTTGCCCCTAGAGTTAGCGCGATTTGCGCCTTCCCCCATTACTGCCAGGGTTGATCTTGTATGTTTAGATCTCATTATGAGGCCTCCATATGGTAAATTATGAAATAATTTGCCAAAAACGCAAATATGGATATTCCATGCCACATTTCAACAATCGTATGTATATTATTCTTATTGGTTGGGTCTGTAAAGTGTTAAATTATTACTTGTTTGTTACGGGGTTGGGGGTTTGGGATATGTGTAGGTTTTGGGGCGGGTTTCACGGGTGCAGATGTGATACGGGCATTGCATTATAATTGAAGCCATTTTGAGGATGACTAGCACTTTACAAGCACAAATAGTATAATCAGACAGGCTTTGGCAGATTATGCCGCAGATGCGATTTACGAACAGAGGCGGGAGTGAGCGCGCATGAACCCTACTATAAAATTGACGTTAAAATCTATAGCAGTAGCTATAGAAAAATTGGGGCCGTATCTTAGTGGTCATACAGGCGTACAAGGGGCGGCTATATCGGCTGCGGGCAAGCTTTTGGGAGTACTAATAGATGGCCATGAATGTTCTACATACGATGAAACAAGTTTGACTGAGCGCGAACGGTTAGCTGTTTATGCCAGGGCTTCTTTAATTGAAGGCCTTGATGCCGCCGGCCTTTGGAGTCCTGAGATAACGGATGAGAGAATAAAGGATCTTTTGGATATATTTACACCAGACAATGCTGCTGACTTTTCGCTGGGAAGCAATGCGCCCCCGCTGCTGGAAGGCGCTATCCGTGATGTACTTGCTTGTTATGAGGGTGACGATTATGATATGTCGCGCATTGAGACAATTGTACAAAAAACGATGGATGAGTTAGACCGCGAAATTGAAAGCAGCACCGGACAAATGACGTTTCATGCATATCTTTATGGCAAGGATAATCATCGTAATATCGAAGTGATTACTCAAGATATTAACGCCCTTGTTGATAAGATATCCAAGATAGAGCGGGATACCAGCGAAATCAAACAGCTTGCTGACAGGATTGACGAAGCCACCACTCGAACAGAGGAAACCGTCAATAAGACAGATAGAGCTGTTAGTAGAATTGAAGATAAACTTGATACTTATATCAAGAGTCCACATAATCCACCTTCGAAAAAGCCTAGCCTAATCAGCAACCTCCCAAGCGAAAACAATCACTTTGCTGGCCGCAAAGATGAGCTAAATAGCATAGCAATTGCATTAAAAAGGTTTAAACGAGTCAGAATTGTGGGGCAGGGTGGTTTTGGCAAATCACAGATAGCCTATAAGTATGCTCGCAACAGTATAGATAACTATGATTTTATATGGGTGGTCAACGCCGCTTCTGTACAATTATTAGAGACCGACTATCGCGAGTTTGCCAGGCGAATCGGTTTACCTTCGGCCAATGGCACTACAGAGGATGATTTTAAACGCCTTATGTCCGAATTGATGGAGTGGTTTTCTGGCAATAAGCGATTCCTGATTATTTATGACAATGCCGAGGGTATGAAGGGCGACCAACGACTACAAGACTATTTACCGGGCATGTCTGATGGGCATATTGTTGTTACCACCAGAAGCACCCGTACAATACCCGGGTTAGCTGGAGAAATTGAAGTGAGAGAATTTTCCGAAGATGATGCGGTAGAATTTATAACCACACGCTTAAATGGTAAAGTAAAAACAACCATAAGCGAGGCAAAAAGTCTTGCCAAAAAGCTTGGGTGCCTTCCGCTTGCGTTGGAAGCCGCTGCGGCGTTTATCTGCAAAAACAAGAGGACGATCCCATCATATTTAAGCCAGTGGGAGAAGCGTAAGCATGAACTGCTAGGCCAGAAAATTGAAGTCACGGATTATAAGGAAACAGTGCTCACTACTTGGCTGGTTTCAATTGAACAAATCAAATCCGAGGGCGCTCGTCAGTTCTTTAATATGTGTGCCTATTTTGCGTCTGAAAATATCCCGCTGGAGATGTTTATCCAGGGTCGTGAAGTGCTTCCGTTACCTTTGAGAGATATCATGCACCCGGATAATATTGCAGAGCATGATGCATTGCTTCAAGAATTAGAGGAATACTCGCTTATGTACTTTGATAGGGATGATTTGGGTAATCCGCTCTTGACTATGCATCATATTGTGCAAGAGGTTGTGCGGCTTAGCTTTGATGAGGATATGCAGTGGTTGCGCTATGGGCTTGAGGTTGCAAGTAAAATTGTTACTTTTGATGCACATGAGAGTAGAAAATTGAGGGATATAATTACCCTATACCTGTCTCATGCTTTGGAGATAGCAGGACATGTTAAGCACTACCTTGTCGGAACTAAGGATGCACAAATAAAGGCAGCACGGATATATCACCAAGCAGGATATGTTTTTGAATATTTTGGTCAATATGACAAGGCTTTGTCACAACACCATGTGTCTAGAATCATCTGCGAGCAGGAGCTAGGTGAAAATCACCCCTCTACTGCCACAACCTACAATAACATCGCAAAGATCTACGTTGTCCAGGGTGAATATATTACCGCACGAAGAAGGCTTTTCAAAGCATTACGCATACGAAAGAAAGAGTTAGGCAAGTACCACGCTAATACCGCGACCACATGCGGTAACATAGCTACAACTTATAGACGTCAGGACAAATACCATAAATCACTAAAATGGAATTTCATAGCCTTAGACATCCGTGAAAAGGTGCTAAGGGAAAATCACCCATCAACCGCCACCACTTATAATAATATTGCACTAGTCTACCATGTACAGGGCGAATATCCTAAGTCGCTAGAATGGTATTTCAAAGCCTTAGATATTTACATAAAGGAATTAGGGGAGAACCACCACCTTACCGCCATCACCCTTTGTAACATAGCAGCTGTTTATGATGAACAAGGCAAATACGCTGCAGCACTAGAATATTATTTAAAAGCTTTAAATATCCATGAAGAAGAGTTAGGCAAGAATCATCCTTCTACCGCAACAATCTACAATAATATTGCGGTTTTTTATGCTGATCAAGGAGAATACACTACCGCCCTAGCGTGGTTCATTAAAAGTTATCCAGTACGCCTGCTCAAACTGGGAGATAAGCACTCGTACACAATCGACACGCTATCTGGAATGAAAGCCGCTTACACTTCCGCCAACCTACCAGAGCCATTCGACACATGGCTAGCCAAACAACTCCCCCTAACCCCTAACCCCTAACCCCTAACCCCTAACCCCTAACCCAAATAATTATACGTCCA
>Ga0123355_10007984_pt1 | contig 15953 bp, 10 predicted proteins | sample TergutEmb28metaG_3_FD_89872 | JGI IMG/M metagenome (GOLD analysis project Ga0123355, IMG submission 89872) | Embiratermes neotenicus P1 segment gut microbial communities from Petit-Saut dam, French Guiana - Emb289 P1 | ecosystem: Host-associated > Arthropoda: Insects > Digestive system > Gut ...
AAGCAGTCAGCATAACCTGTATGACATATACCTATTGCTGTGTATACAGTATTAGACTCCTGATGATGGACAGAAAGCCTGTCCGAAACATGTAGAGTTATATTCCAAAAATAAATTTCAGAATTTAGTGCATCTCGTTGGTTCTATAATAAGAATGTATCAAGATGCACGGTCCCCTTAATGTGAAAATAGAATGATGTATTTTTATGGCCTAATGAATGCCTGAGCTAGGGGCCGGAACAAGTCGTCGCTTAATAAACATTTCCATAAAAATGTATTGGTAGTGACTGGTGATTCTTTAGATCTTTATCATAAATAATTCTCGCGTAATGGGTATTAACAATTTTAAAAAAAGCTGGGGTAGTTGCGAATAACTTGACAGACACCGAAAGTAATTTGGTGACATGTCTGTCTGTTTTAATTAAAAAGAATTCAACAGATAAAAATCTAAACATCTGAGGTCGGGCAAACGTGGGGGCTGTAACCTGAAAAGTATTTGCAGGCATAAGCTATATTAATATGAAGTCTTTTCGTTGTTTTGCTGTAGGAAACTCACTCATAAGCTTTGTCCTATTATTTTATATATAATCTGAATATGCACTAGAATCAGGTTTCTTCAGCGTCAGATAAGAGGCAATACGCAATGCAAATTACTACGCAAATTATGGACTGGAGTAAAAAATAAGTTAGATAATTGAGCTACTTATTACATGATTTTCTTTTTATCTTTGTTTTAGGTCTTCAGCATATTCCCAATATTGGTATTGTGTGCTGCTAATTACCTTCTGGAGGGTGTTGGAGAATACGGTGTGGCGAAAGTATTTGGACCTAAGTAGGGTGAAGTAGCAGAGGAGGCGGAAACTGCATAATAAGTAGTTTCATACAGGTTTCTGGTCGGAAACCTTAAGTAGAAAGAACACTTTAAGACCTAGGCGTAGATGGAAAACATCAAAATGGACATTGAAGAAATAGGATATTACGGCGTAAACTGGACTGACCTGACTCAGGCTGCGAACAAGTGGCATGCTTTTGTGAACACGGAACAGAACCTCAGATTCCACAAAACACAGGCCCTTTCGTGGGTGACTGAGTAACTATTAACTTTTAAGTGGAACTTTGTCCTTTAGTAAGTAAGTAATTAAGTAAGTAAGTTAGTTAATTAGTTATGTATTTACTTACCTACTTACATATTAACTAACTTACTTTCTCACTCGTTCAATTACTATTACCTCCAACTAAAAAAAAAATTGTTCATATGTATGTGGAGGGGGGAGGGGGGTAGAGATGTGATTATATGACATGTCCAACAAAGGAAAACCCAGCTCAGTAAGAGACATGTATCCCTAGTTCCCAAAATGTGTTATTTATTATGGCGGAAACCTGTAATCATAGACCTCTCTGTCGGTTCTAAGCTAGTGTCCTCTTTTACACCTTTTTACCTACGAATAGGAAGAAAGCCATTTTTCGAAAAGTAGTAAGTCTTAAGTGTGGGACAATGGCTATAACTTATAAATGTTGTAATCCTAAGTGCAACAGACCATTGTACGAAACGTTTAGAATTTAATGTACTTATAGTGTTCCTTAGTAACGCAAATTAAGGGAGAGAATTTGATGGTTAGAATGCTTCCAGGCTTTGAAGATGATACAACTTCAGGTGTAGATAAGAGAATCTCATTAGAATCAAGAAATGAGGAATACGTGCATGTTACAAGCGACATATTTTTAAAATCCAGTATGAAACTTTTTCACCTAATTTTCATCCATTCTGCTGTTACGTCTTCTGTCTTAGAATCAAATATATGGATCAAGAGCATTAACAGATGTTAACATTTTTCTCACACATCCAAGGACACAAATTAGAAAAACTTGTAAAACAAAAGTGAAAAATTATATTTCTTTTAGCCTTTATCCCACCGGACGGCTGTTTAAGTTATGGACCGTGGTACAAAACGTGAGTTTTCTTTGAACATGAAAAGAAGAAATTATGACCTAAACGTTACACGTATTTTGTGGAAAATAAAACAGAGATAATTTAGCATGTTTTAAAATGTAGTCAATTTCCTTGTTTCCTAAATATATTTAATGAATGTCTGAGAGTAGCAAGTAGGTAAGAAGTCAATAGCACAACTATTGTTTAATTAGATGTTATATTCTAGGTCTAAAGACTACATATTTTGGCCTGTAGTGACCATCATCAGATCTTTGTCATTCGACACACTTAAGATTATTTATATAATTGTGTGGCGGCTTGTTTGATGAGGAGATCTGTACATCAAGGCCTTTGTTACTGACTTCATACCTACTTGCTTGTTTATACTACACAAAGGGGATGGCACAATTCAGAGTTATGTCTGAGAGTGTTTTCCTACTTGCGTTAGAGTTTGGAAACGCAGGTATTAAAATGTTTCCGGAAAGCAATCACACAAGTTTAAACACTGAATTAAAACAAACGATAGGTCAGCTGGTTGATTCCTAATCACAGTTTCATAAGTAATATCACTGTCATCCCTTTTCTTGAAGTCTTAAAATTTATAGAATTTTAAAATTATTAATAAACGTCAAGTGGGGAAATACTTTTTGATCTGTTACGAGAGTTATGTAGTTCCTCCGCTCATGTACGTATTTAGTTATTCCTATAGACGCTCTTGTAAACATCTATAACGACGCCATCTTTCTTATGTTGTTAAGGTTATAATGACATAGAGTCGTTCAAAGACACCCAAGTGTAGACTTGGACTTTTCGTCAGAACCTTTAAATGCCATAATACAATACATGCCAATTTTAAAGGAAAACTAACGTAAAGTAAATGCTTAACAAACCCCTTCTATATGATGTTCATTAATTTCTTTTCAGTTTTGAAATCTGTGCATTAAAGCATTCGAGGAAAAAGCTAGAAGACATAAAAAGATGTGTTATTTTTTGCTACTTTTAGAAAATATGCTTCTTTCACTAATATTTGTTTCTTCATATCTGTGAAAAGTTTAATAATAATTTACACACAATTTACAGTTTTAAAGGAAGACATAAATATAAAGAATTAAGTGTACCAATATCCAAAGCTCAGTAATTTTCTTAGAAAAGATAACAATTAATTAATTAGTTCCATTTTTGATATGTTACGAAAACATCACAAGGTGATGCATACGGGAGGAGGCCATAAATTACGTTGGTTACTAATTTTCAGAAATTATAAATATATAAACTTCCCTCTTTCAATCTTTCTTTGAGCTACTAATAAAAACACAAAAGGATGTTACGAAATTACCAGTATTTGCCGTAAATAACCGAGATAAGAATTATAGGAAAAATTTTTTCCAGTACCTAGCGAGACTGTAGTTATTACGGTTTTTATTCAGCTCTTTCTAAAATTTTTAACACCGAAAAAAGTAAAAAGACAGGCCATATACCTACAACGTAATATTGAGGCGCGTTTGTGTAGCAATTATTGTAGTGGAAAAGCAAAAAAAATACATACCTCGCTTGTGTGTTTGTAGCCTTAGGAATTCAGCACGTAATGCGTGAGCGCCATATTCCGTCTGTGGCCTGCCTGCCTTTACTATATTTTTCCACATTATCTCATAAGCGGCGCGATTTTCGACAAAACGTTATTGAATATGAAATATGTGGTTTGATTTTCTCTACAAATTTGTCTAAAATATTTCACATTCTACGAATAATTCGAAGAAGAGTTGAGCGAGATATGATCAAAAATATATGCTGGTCTTTATGTAAAATACTTTTTATTCCTGTCACATTTTAATGAAACTTCAATTTTCTCGAAAAATATCAAATTTCATGAAAATCCATTCTGTGGAAGCCGAGTTGTTCCATGCGGACGGACAGACGGACAGACAGACATAACGAAGCTAACAGTTGTTTTTCGCAGTTTTGCGATCATGCCTAAATAGGTCAACAAGCAGTGACTGCCATTACTTGATAAGGGGATTTAAGGGGCTTATGTTATAATGGGAGGTGCTTTTGTTGCTCTTACACCACGAAGACACACAGAGGAGTGAAGGTACTGCTACCCTCATTCTTAACCTCAGCACCAGATGTAGTCAAGTGTTCAGTTTCACGACGTGGCCGCTTTAACTTCATGTAAATACCCTAGTCTTCGAATCCCCCAGGGGCATGGATGTTTGACTCTTGTGAGTGTTGTGTTTTCCGTTCTTTTTCTTCCTTCATGTAGGGCAATATTTCGAACGAATTTGCCTATTAACTCTAATTATTATGAGTAACATCCTCATTAACCTGTATCTAGGTACGAAGCTTCTTCGATAATTGCCGAAATATCTTTCGCATAAAACAGACAGAATTTAGAGAATATTTAGATAAAACCACTCGTTCCTCTCGTTTGACTTCTCACAGTTTCCAATGAAATTTCATCTTGTTTGACTCAAACAACAATGATGATCATTCATGTGATTTTATGGTTAGAAACTTGCAACTAATATAATTTCTGTTCCCTAAAACGTCATCTAAATTTATTCCGTTTGAATTCTTTAACACCTAAAGCGTGAAAACATGGAAATGAAAGGAAATATAGAGGATGGCGCCACAGTGTGATAATGATGCTTGTTAAGGACATCAAAGACGTTTGTTATTTAAGTTAGCAAATTGGCGTTTCGAAACCTATGTTTGTGAGACCTACATTTGTGCATATGAAGCAAAGAAATGCTTTATTTTCGTTTATAATTACATTTTTAATAGTAAAGGTAATTAAAGTTTAAGTAAACTTGAGTGAACTCATCAAATAAACAGACGCGATTTTTAAAAATATAAACAGCCCACCAGATGCAACAATGACAGTTTATTAATAACCTCAATCAGTTCAACATGTTTCGGGCAATATTTTCGCCCATCTTCAGGAGTATTAGACTGTGTTTACAGTTTGTGGTACAATGCACCGACGATGCTGCAGGCTGGTGACTTGTCACCAGCCGGCAGCATCGTCGGTGCATTGTACCACAAGTTGTAAACACAGTCTAGTGCTCCTGAAGATGGGCGAAAATATTGCCCGAAACATGTTGAACTGATTGAGGTTATCAATAAACTGTCATTATTGCATCCAGTTGGTTGTTTATATTATTGTATCAATGATGCACTGTCACCCAAACATCAAAGCGATATTTTAACTTTCCTTGGCCCTTCTCAGCAGTGATATCGCTTTCTATTGAAATCAAATGGATTGTGTAATTTCTTCTATGAACTGGTACACTGATTTAGAACCACCAAATTAAATAACACTTTGTAATATAGTAAGTAGCTCTTTAAATGTTGTTTATTTCAGGTCTTCTGCGTCCTGCACATGACTGTCCCCAATTCAAAGTAGAGATAGTAGCCCTTCTGATAAGATACTGTGGTGCAAACTATTTTAGAAATGTTGTCATATGTATATATAAATATATACGTTTTATGAAAGGCGCCCTTTGGGACCGGATGTTTACCATTTCGATTTCTGTTGCAACTGGTCTGGCCTAATGCAATTCCTATTAAGTTTTTACTTTTTTCATTTCCGCGTCTTGTACATGTATGCTACAATTTCCACATTTGATCCTCCTAATGCATTTCCCTCAGACTGCGATTTTCTAACTTGCAGGTCAGTCGCCATACCGGTACATTCATTCGTGTTGTATACAATAAATAGAAGTGTAATGCCATTATAATGGAGCATGGTATGTTTCTACACGTTGCGGCCGAATTGTTTTATAGATTTTTTATTGTTTTATTGTATTAGTAATTAAAAACCATATAAATGCGAAATATTTATTTGAATACGTTAGTACAAATTAAGTGGTATTTTCCAGCCGCTGTCAGCGTACGCCCGAGTGCATTCTTGCGTTTGTTCCTAAAGGGTTACTAAAGGTACAGTCAGGACAAGTTTAAAATAAATAGAAGTCTGCTTCACTGAACTATGAATATGAATACAATGAACACCCATCCTTTTTAGGTTGTCCTTTATTTTCTATAAGAGGGAGAAAAAGGCATTAGAAAGGATGGAGAGCTTCAAAGAACAGGCGATTTTTGATAAAGAGATATGTAGTGATTCATAGGCTAAAATATACAATAAGGTCAAGAAGCAATTTGATTAGCATATCCGGTATAACTAAAGAAAGAAAGAACTACTTATTGTTCAGCAAAACACAAAATGTTCTGATAGAGCCAGGAAAAACTGGAGAGCTTAACAACACGTGTTAAAATGAGGTAAATTGCGCATAAAATAAGGTAACACATGTAGCGATTTTATACTTCTTCTGTCAACAAATATTTTTAAAAATTTTTAACTCTAATGGACTGTACATTTCTGTGAGGAACCGGAACAACGAAGTTGTTATAGGGGCTAAGCTACGAGTTACATCTTCTTAGTACGGCTCTACAACTCTTAGTGCAGAGTTTTGGCCTTGTCAACCACTTCTTTCCATCTTCTTCTATCCTGGACAAGGGTCTACAAATTTGGCAATTTTAACCTCTGTATATCTTTTTTGACATCATCCTCCCAGCATATTTTTGGTCTTACCGTTGGTCTCTTTGAAATGGGTTTCCAGGAGTATATTGCTTTGACCATTCTTGTTTCTTGCATTCTTTCGATATGATCATACCATCCTAATCTTTGCGCTCTGGCGAAGTTTATTATGTTCTTACGTTTTATTAGTTTATCCATTTCCTGGTTGGTTTTTATTCGCCTGGATCCGTTTCCATAGGTTGGGCCAAATATTTTCCTAAAAATTTTCCTTTCGAAAATCATTAGTCTATTGATTATTGTTTCTTTTAATATCCATGTTTCGCATGCATATGTGACTGCTGGTCTAATTACTGAGAAGTATAATTTCAGTTTTGCCGTTTTAGGTTTGAGCTTGCTTTGAAATATCTTTTTATTTGCAAAGAAAGCTTTATTTCATAGGACAATTCTTTATTTTATTTTCTCTTCTATTGAATTGTCTGTGTTTACAGTTGACCCAAGATATTTAAAAGATTTAAGTTGTTCAGTTTCTTTGTTTTCAATATTTGTGGATCTTAACTGGTCTTGTCTCCTGGAACATTTCACATATTTTTTTGTGTGTGTTTACTGTTAGGCCATATTTTAGGGATCCGTTTTTTAATTTTACGAATGTGTCTATCTTTGTGTTGTTCTAGCAGTTATTAATACATTATCTGCCTAAGCTGTGCATTGTCTTAGTCTGGTGGAGATGTTTCTTCTCAATTCCATTTTCTTCAATACAGAGTCCATGGCAATACTAAAGAGTGTAGCTGATAAGGGGTCTCCCTGTTTTACCCCTGTTTGGACCTAAAATTTTCCAGTGAATTCGTTGTTTATTTTTACTATTGCGCTTGTTCCCATAAGTGTTAATACTATTAATTTTATTAATTTGGATGGGATATTATATCCATTTAGGCTGTCTGTTACTTTATTTCTGTTGATAGATTGGAAACTTGTAGATAATCGACAAATATATATATATATATATATATATATATATATCATATTCATGGGGTTTTTCGAATGTTTGGCGTATAATGAATATATTGCCTAAAGTTGATCTATTCGGTCTAAATCCCACCTGATCTTTACTCAGTTTAGATTCCACAATTCTGGACAGTCTGTTGTTCAGAAGAATTGTAAATATCTTATATGCAATGTTAAGTAACGTGATCGGTCCTTAGCTGGAACATATTGCTCGGTCACCTTTTTGTTTATTTGACAGATTATCCCTTGCATCCAATCTATATGTAGTTGCTCTTTATTCCAGATTAGCAAAACTAATTTATACATTCTATGTTTTAGTGTTTATCCTCCATACTTGATTAGTTCCGCGGGTATATTGTCTGTACCTGGGGCTTTATTCTCTCTTAATTTTATTATTATGTCACTTACTTCTTTATAAGTTGGCTGTTCTATCTCTGTTTCATTCGCTTTAAAGCTTTCTTCTTGAGTTTGATCGGCGACCTTCTTATCCATTTTCATAAGATCTGCAAAATATTGTTTCCATCTATCCATACCTTCTTGCTTATCTGTTTTTAAAGTGCCATTTTCATCTTTAAAGATAAATATGGGGAAGAGCTATCATTTTGGAATGGTCATGTCTTCAAAAAACTTTCTTGTTTCATTTTGTTTATGCGCTTCTTCTATTTGTTTTATCCTGTTATTTAACCATTGCTTCTTTTTCTCTTTACAGGTCTTATTAGCTTTCTTTCTCGCTTGTGTATATTGTTCTTGGTTTGCTCTTTTTCTTTTTTGTAAACATTTCTTTCTAGCAATGTTTTCCTTTGAGATAGCCTCTTTGCATTCTCCATCCCACCACTCGTTGCGGGAATGCCTTTCTCGCGTTTTAATAATTTCTTCGGCCGATTCTATTATGGTACTTTTTATGTTTTCCCATTCATGATTTACTTATTTTTGTTCCTTTTTTTCAGGAGCTTTTCGTATATCGTCCGTCTATATTGCTTTAGTTTTACTGGGTTTCTAATGTTCTCCAAATTCCACTTTTTCCTGTTCTCTGCGTTTCTTCTACGCGTTATTACGAGTCGTTGTTTTATCATAGTTTTGACAACAAAATGGTCAGGATCACAGCTGGGTCCTCTCAGGGTTCCTACATCCTGTACTGTTCTTTTCTTGTTTGTGTTTAAAGTATAGGATCAATTTGATTTACTGTAGTTAAGTCAGGCGAGATCCATGTTCCTTTATGAATTGTTTTGTGTTGGAATTGAGTATTCATTACTGCCATATTATTCAAAATTGCAATTTCTCCATTTTGATTTGCCGCATCGTGTAGTGTATACTTTCCTATTACCCTTTCATAGGCTTTCTCTTTGCCTATTTTAGCGTTTAGATCTCCTAAAATCATTACAATATACATATTTCGATACTCTATCATATACTTTTTGAAGATCATCATAAAATTTATCCTTTTCTTCTTCCATCTCCTCTTCGGTCGGGGCGTGAACATTGATTAGTGCTGTGTTATAAAATTTTCCTTTTAGTCTGATTATACATATTCTTTCATTTATTGGAGTAAAGGACATAATATTCTTTTCAACTTCTTTTTTCACCATAAATCCAGTTCCAAGTTGTCCCATGCTTTGTTGGGAACAGCTATAATATAGAGAATACTTATTTTCCTTTATTTGTCCATGCGCTTTTCGCCTTATTTCTTGAAATGCAATGATCTGTATTAGGGTACTAAGCATTTGTTCAGCTATTTCATTCATTTTACCTGGTTTGAGCATTATCATGACATTCCATGTGTCAATATTTATCCACAATTTCGTATTCCGCTTGACTCGCTTTGGTTTTTGTCCATTTATCTATCCGGCCTTCCCTGATTGAGACTTTTTAGCAACTAGTTTTTTTCCGGTTCTAGGCGGCTGGCCTTGCGCCCAACCCCCAACCTGGAGGGCCAGGGACTCTTCTGTCGGGGTTACCATGCCTTAGCCGAGGGATCCGGTTTTAAGGGGCCGGATGCTCGCCCTCACTCCCCCTCCATCCTACTGATGGGTAGGATTTAATGACCATGTTGAACAATTGTCAGCTTTTCCTGCAATTTCCAGAGACACCTACTCGGCATAAGTGCCTCCACAAGGTCCTAGTCATCCATTAACCCTCCTCCTTCCTCAACCGGGCTTGGGACCGGCCATGGCGGAGTTGGCTACGAGCTACAAGTGTGAGAAATTTTGGTTCGATTTCTGAAAGGAATAAGGTATTTTCTCTTCGTCAAAGTTTCCGGACCGACAAGGGGACCAACCAACTCTACTGTGCAATAGCTTACAGGGTTTCTCTTCTCTTATGGTAAAGTGGTCGATGCGTGTAGGTGACCACTAACCCAAATTTAGGGCCGAGGTAAAGAATGAGTAGAATAAAACTCTACTCCCCCATGACCATCATGGCTTTCACAGGAACAACTTGACTTTTAACATTTCTGCTTGTTTGAAGTCAGTGAAGGACATTTTCCCGGACACATATCGACAAGTTCCGAAGGATATAACAGGAATTTTCGAGAGATAACCCTGCAGTCGAACGACACATCATCGTTTGAAACGTCGAAAACTCTTTATCCAGAGACGTAGTGTAACACCCCAGAAGACTTAAATGTTTTTCTTTATCGAAATTAACCTTTGCTATCGTAGAAAATAATATACGAGCCTTTCTTTAAATGACAACTAACATGGGAAAAATTAAAGGGAAATCTTGTTGTGCAGTTTTCGTGTATACGTCCCTTCTCTATTCCAAATATGAATTTTAAGATCCTTAGTGTATTTTGGGTAATTCTGCCTATCTCTTAGCGACCACTTCAATATTATAGAGCACAATTCACGAATGACAGTGGAATTACTACCAGCTTCATTCATCGCACTATCCTAAATATCATTACAACAAGAAATTGACTTTAGAAGTTACAACTAACTCCCATGCGAAATGCCTTGTAATTTTATTGACGTCAAGAGGTGGTTCCTGAATTTGTTCCGCGAGGCGGGCCGAGATGTTCTGCCATTGAAACTGAGTAAAGATTTCTTCCCCAATTTACAGGAAACGTGGAGCTAATAAATACATTTTTTTTTTCAATTTTACATCTTCTGGCAGTGTTATATAAAAGATGTGCATCTTAAGGATCCATAACACCAGGTTTGAATATCATGACTCTGAGAAAGTCCATGTAAAACAAAAGCCGGCCTTAACTACTTCAGCTCCTGTGCCGGGCTTATGTAGCGTCATAAAGTTTACATCCTGTAAAACATGGCACCATATTTTCCGAAAGAAATATGTCTTCTAGTTCCAATTATGTGTTGCGTGGTGTTCCGCATGACGATAAAATGACATCTAAGCATTCCTCAAACTGAAAACATCTGGGAACCACCGACTCGGGGTAAAGAGAATCTGAGGATCATCTTACTAAGAAGGTTCTATCTTTCCATATTTTCGCCCCTGTTCCATCACTTAGCGTGTGCCGAGACAAAGCAGGCAAGTAAAGTACATGTGAATTAATATTGAGGCGCGTTCTTGCAACCATTGTTGCAGTGGAAAATCAGTAAATATTACGTATTGTAAGTTTTCCTGTAGCCTTAGTTAACCAGCATGCAATGCGCATGCGCCATATTGTCATCTGCAGCCTAACCAGCTGTACCGTATTTTTCCACATTATCTCATAAACGTCACGATATTCTAAAAAAAAAGTTATCAAATAGAAAACGTTTCTTTTGATTTTCTCTACAATTTTTGTCTGAAACATTTCTCATTATGAGAAGAATTAATCGAGATATGATCAAAAAAGTATGTTGGTCTTCGTGTGAAGTACCCATTATTCTTGTCTGATTTATTGAAATTTTAATTTTATTTACAGCTTTTCGAAAACTGCTCACATATCGAACTTCATGAAAATTCGTCCCGTGGGAGCCGAGTTATTCCATGCGGATAGATGGACAGACGGACGGACAGACAGACAGACATTTTGAACTTAATAGTCGCTTTTCGCAATTTTGCGAACGCGGCTAACAACTGGATTTATTCTACTGTAACTATCTTATTTGTACGTTACAATAAAACCTAAAATCACAGAGAAGACATATTATTTTGTTTTAAATCAGCTGAAAATTAACACGATTCGGTTGTGATCTTAATGTTCTGTTTCCTTTATTAGGATTACTTCAAACATACTTCAGGCTAAGAAATGATTGGCAATGAATTGGAGACCAATAATCGATTTCCAGTGGGAGCACGCTATTTGATCTTAGTAAGACCAGCTGACATCTGTGTTCACAACCATTTTTGTCATCTGGATACGAGGACCTATTCACGGGATAATAAATACAGAGGTAACAGTTAATTACAGCGAAGATTCCAGTTATATGTTCTGTACACTTTTCTCAAGTGAAATGGGTTTTATCTAACTTACTTTTCTATATAATGTCAGAAGTAATAAACTGATCTTCATGTTTGTACCGTGCATCATTGACAATTAAAACAATTTATTATCCAACAGATGCACAAATATATAATTCGTAGATATAATTGGAATATTTATAAAATATTTAAAATTGTTCCAACATGTTTCGGATCACAAGTGATCCATCATCAGGGAGCTCTATACAGTGCTTGGCTAAAATTACAGTAATGGTTCTATCTCGTCCGTTGATATGGACGTAGTCGGTGTTATGGCAACATATTTTCCCGTGGTGCGTGTGTGTACTGCACAGTCTAGAGAAGCACTGTCTATGAAATAGAGCTCCCTGATGATGGATCCTTTGTGATCCGAAACATGTTGGAGCAATTTTAAATATTTTATAATAATTCTAATTATATCTACGAATTATACATTTGTGCATCTGTTGGATAATAAAGTGTTTTAATAAACTGATGTTTTAACATGATGATGTGATTAACTTATATTCATTGCCACTGATACATACGAAGAAATTCGAAAGCAAGCTGATGCACGTAGAACAGAGAAAAGGCTAATTAGGCAAATAAAGATTGTAGTTAGTTGTAACAAGGTTTGTAATATGCGTTTGTAAATAACACCTTTCATATATCTTAGAGAATGGTGTTGTTGATCTATATACACGTCTAATAGGCATACACATGTACATTTGTAGTCCAATTTCAGCTACATATTGTTGCACAGGGCATAAGGATATCGGATTACACTGTCATCCTCTATTAGACCACCAGCCTCATTTCACAGGCGAAACAAATGGTATATAGTTCAACGAGAACTGGTAACGTTAATCGGATTTGTGCAAGAAGACCTATTAGCAAAACTGTAATAGCACCGTGACTACACACACGTAATTTAGAAAGTCGGAATCCACAACACATTTGCTCAATACAACCTACTGCTGTCTCCGCAGCTTACGGTGGAAAGGGTTTGAGAGAAAACAGCAAAATCCTGGTGCTGCCGTTTTTACCATGAACACTGCCAGAAACCTAACCTTGAGGGGCACAAAGAAGAGACAATTTTATTACATGACTGAAAAATATGGAGAGTTTAAATGTATTTTGTTTTTCCTTTCTTTATCTTCTGTAATTTTTAATGAAATTATTTGATACACTAGGCCATTAGCTATATAACTGAAAAGTAAATATAGCCCAAAGGCACACCTCTTTACAACGGTATTACGTTACGACAACTTCACTATTGTCATTAATCCGGATATACATCGACTCCTTTTTTTTTCCGTGGCGTAACATCCGAACTTGGACCTAGGCTATCTGTCTGTTGAGAATTCTAGATCACATAAAATTAGGCAAACGTACACACACACACACACACACACACACACACACACATCCAGTAGGATTCCACTAAATTAGTGATCATTCGTCACAGATACCGCTACGTACACAACACACAACTAATGCAAGATATGGATAACCATGCCCTCAGGTGGATTCGAAACCGAAGTCCCAGCAATAAAGCAGCTTCACAACAACACCTTAAACCACACAGCCACCGGGATTGGTCCACTAGTAAACTAGTAAAACAAACACGAATTTAACTCCCAGATACAGTGCTGTACATTGCGCATAGTATTATTATGTGATGGGGGTTCCTGACGTAAGTGACAAAGCTTCATGATCAAAGGCAAAAGGGAAATGTGAAGTTTTTATTGTCATAACACCGACTGTGCTTAATGGTATACCTGCAAATTATTTCCTGATGCAATGATATTAAATCAGGCATTTAAAATAGTATTTCGCAATGGGCTTATTTAAAATATTTATGAAAGAAACATACACTACGAAGACCAGCGTAAATACAATCTGTAGGCTTAAACAAGAAGCAATCTGGATATTTGAAAATGTCGTAGAAATTCACTGCAATATTTCTGAAGGCATTGTTATTTTTCAATTTATTTTCAATCCTTTTCGATAGTCTTCTTTTTCATTTGAACGAGAGTACCTACTCCCGGGTCTTAAGAATTACTCTCCTACCATTGAAGCCACTTGGAAAAGGCATTCTGTGGTGTCTGAATATGGGCGAAATTTTGTCGTAGCAGGCTTTGCTTCAGTGACCGAACAGATGGCATTCTGATGTCGTGAGGAGAGACCTGCACGATGGACGCGGTAACAACATCTATCCAAACTTTTTGATTGGCTTTGTGGCGCCAAAACTTTGTGTGGCCCAGAATTGTTATGGAGGAACAAAACTTCTTGTTTCTTGTAGAACGAACTCGACGAAGGCGAGAATTCAGACTGCCTGTTGCCCTAGCATTCCTGTGGGTGATCGTCATGCCAGCGGATGTTGATAGTAATCACTAGAGTGCAAGTTTGACCACTCCGTCTCCTGTCATGAAGTGCAGCTTTTCCTGGTCTAGCTTCTCTAATCCGTCTTACTCATCGTCCAAGAATACTCATATCCACAGCAGCTTCAACGTACACTCTGACCTACGCATCTGAAATTCATCAACCAAAAACTCTTTAACTATTCCCTATTTCAACCGAACCATTTTGGAATCAACCCTGATGCTGTCATCGGTCGAGCGATTATTACGTCAAATAGAATTTACAACTTTAATAAAAAAATGATGATGATGAATGTTCAGTCCTGCAAAAAATAAAAATAAAGACAGGTCGACTGGACTGGTCAAATCTTGCGTAAGACTGGCCTTCTAAAACATGTTATTGAAGGAAATATGTGGGGACAGATAGACTTGACTGGAAGACAACGAAGAAGACGTAAGCAGCTACTGGATGACCTTAAGGAAAAGATAGAATATTGAGAATTGAAAGACGAAGCACTAGATGGCAGTGTGTGTAGAATTGTTTTGGACAAGACTATGGACCTGTCATTAAGACGGAGTACAGAGTGAGTGAGTGAGTGGTGAATGTTTGAGGGCCGCACTGATGTAGTGGTTGTCATAAAAGGGAACGTAAGTAGATTAAAAATAACAGATCCTACTTTCCGACTGCCGCTTGTAAAAGGACGTAACACTGGTAGAAGTAATTCACAGCTAGTAGTGCTGTTGAGGAAGAAGAATGGTATTAAACCACGTAGTTAAAATAATGAGCTACTTGCAAATTTACGACTTGCCTACAAAGGTCTCAAGGAGGATGAGACTTTGAATCGCAAAGGTAATTTCCTGACATTTTTCGAATAGCTGTCGGAATCTGATGATTTTTTCCAACGTTTCAAATCAAATCAGAATCATAATATACAAATAACCCACAAAACACACTTCAAAGTTTATGATATATTTTAATCACGCTTTCCTCACCAACATGTTTCGACCGCTATTGCGGCCATCTTCAGGGTGAAATTATTAGAAGAATACCAAGGTACAATACGGTTAGTTGTGTCGTCACTCCATGATAATTTAAAACAAATTATAATAATTTCAGTTAAAATTATATAAATAATATATATATAGATTAAAAATCGGTGATGTCTTGGGAGTTAAAACTATATTGTCTGTGCGGAGTTATGCTTGATGCCGTGATGTGATGAGTTTTAACCCAGTGTGTAGGTGATGGGTAGACGGTGCAGTATGTTGTTGGTGAGAAAAATGTGACTAAAGTACATCATAGACTCTTATGTTTATTGGACCGTGCATCATCTTGATAGTTGAATAAAGAGAGACCAACTTGATGTCACTTAATTTATTGTTTCTTTATTTAATGTTCAACATGTTTCGGATGTTAACCTTTTGGCGCCGGAATTATGCTTTTAAATTTTAGCACATTCTGTATATAAAATGTGAATAATACAAGAACCAAATACGTTAGAATTATGAAACAAACTGCATTTTGAAGAGAAAAAGACGGAGAGTATATACCATGTTTAAAGTATTCAGTACCTATATTTGTTGAATAAATATATAAAATGCAACGTTCAGAGGTTAGCGGTGCGGTACGACCCCTATAGCAGTCATTAGGCATCAAAAGGTTAATACATCCATCCTCAGGAGCTTGCGACTTATGTGCTGAGTTATTTCGTGGGTTGTATTGATCTGGTTCGATGTG
>Ga0123355_10007985_pt1:0-12500 | contig 15952 bp, 13 predicted proteins | sample TergutEmb28metaG_3_FD_89872 | JGI IMG/M metagenome (GOLD analysis project Ga0123355, IMG submission 89872) | Embiratermes neotenicus P1 segment gut microbial communities from Petit-Saut dam, French Guiana - Emb289 P1 | ecosystem: Host-associated > Arthropoda: Insects > Digestive system...
ACACACACACACACACACACACACACACACACGCACACAAAACTGCGGGCTATCATCATCATCCATTTAACATATTTTATGCATTTGCATACAATACATTTTCATTTGAAGGGCGGATCTCCGTCTCATGCAGTACACAATTTTTCTCGTATCAAAGTCTGTAAAAGGCCTGACGAAGGTTCGTAGTGAGACCGAAACATGTAGCTGTGAGGAAATGGACAAAACTAATATTTGTGTGTGTGTGTGTGTGTGTGTGTGTGTGTATGTATGTGTCTGTGTGACCGATTCAATACTATCCTTGTAACTGTTTAACACAACCTAATAGTAAGATTTGCCGTCCTACTGACACTGGCCAGCTTCTGGGGTTTCTTCAGGCACAAGTTTCAGAAACCTCAGCTCTTGCATGCATTAAGTTTCAATGTGCCTGCTTAGCTGTGGCCCTAACAAAGGGCTAGCTGTAATGTAAAGGGCGAACTGAACTGTTTGTATATCGCACCTTGAAGACGTAAGGCTTCTAGCATGTTGCGTGTTGTTGGGCGACTACTGACCGACGTTTCGAAAGTCTGTATTGCTTTCATCTTTATTCTTGACTGCTTGAACCCCAAGATTAGAAAAGACAATCCTTCGAAACGTACGGAGCTACGAGCCAAAAGACACGGCGTCACATTCTAGGAGACTCGAGTCTTCTGTAACGCTACTGTGAGGACCACAAAGGCTGCAAAGCTGATTAGGAGTTTTTACCTTGTGGAAGGGAAAGGTTCATGCGCGTCTCAATAACAGTTCGCCAGTGGTTCACAATCCTGTCCACACGAGTCCTCCAGTGGCTTGTATCTTGAACCACATAAATCCAGTACACATCCTCACATCCCACATCTCAAGATGCATCTGAATGTTATCCTCCTCTCTACGCCTAGTTCTTACAACTTAACTCTCCTCAGCTCTTCTCAAAATACATTTTCTTATCTCTTTCTCAGCATTTTATACTTCCTTGAGCAGCAGACGGTGAGCTGCTTCGTAGCTTTTATGACGTAATTGGTGACGTCAAACATAATCCGTTGCGTAGAATTGATAGGAGACTGAAATGCTGAGCGCACTTCTGATAAAAGTATAAATAAAATATTGATTTAGTGTGACATATCTGTAATTGGTACTTGAATGTGTCAGCACCCAGTAGCTTCTTTGTGTACAGCACCACCACACCACCAGAACGTTCTACGTTCTTGCCACAGAGGGCATCTTCGTGTTTTCTATAAATTTAAGAACAAACAGAACTCATCTCCCTTCACAAAATTAACTGATAGGTTTTTAAATGTGAGACGGAGAGTGTTTACTGCGCGGTACGGACTGTGTATATACGTACGTCAGGGTATTCTGTCCTTCGAAGTTCTGGTGGAAGTGAATGTGGGCGTGAGTACCTCAGGCTGACGGGTACTTGTGACGTCACAGTGACCCCCTTTGTTGTAGACGGCCTTGGTACTATGGCCCAAAATTGGTTCCTGATAACATACGAGTTTGGTTTAGTGGTGGGATGTTGTGACAGGGGAGAACCGAAGCCTGTCTCAATGCCACTTTGTTCACCACAACTACCACACGTACTGCCCTGGGAATGAACCGCAGTTTCGGCAGTGACAAACCGCCCATTACTGGCCTGAGCCGTTCTGTGCGGTCTCATGACCAGGGCAGAAAGTGCTGACCACCGTTTGATAACCCCATCTGTCTTTGCACCAGCTACAACACAGGAGGGCGCTACTGCAACAACGAGCCACTGTCAAGCAATCTAGTAATGGATTTCCACAGCAATAAACTGCGCACGTCCAGCATTCTACACAGTAAAATAATTTGTTCCTTTCGTACTTTTATAGTACTAATTTCCATACATACATACATGAACGTACCCTGTTTTTGGCGCCTCATAATTCAAAAAGAGTGGTTTATAAGTCCATAAATATTTAAAGTGAGTCCAAACCAATTTTTATGGTTTCGTACCGGACACATTCTGAATATACTGACTGTCAACATGAGCGCTGTAATTCTGTTTTAACAGTTGGTTCAACAACATCTCAGAACAACAAACAACACTAAATACTTTACAAAAAAAACGCCGCACTCACATTACGTCATATTTATTACAGTAAAAAATTTGACTTGAACAGTCAAACAATTTAATATGAACCAAGCGGGGAAAAATTACTGTAGCATTTATACTCTCCCGTTAATTAAATGTAACTTGGTGCCCACCTCACAAAAAACACACCGGGTAACGATGAACAATATTCTGTGTGAAGCTATTTAGCAAAGTAGATTTTGTTTCCTCTGACAGACGTAACAAACACAGGTTATTACCGCATTCCAGTGGCAAATGTAGATCCAAGTATTTGAAGGAAGTGGATAGAAAGCAATCAGTTCCCTTGCACTACTTCCTGCACGATCCATCCAATTCACAGTTTAAAATCCCCTACAGTCTGGTTTATTTGCTTCGTGCTATTAACAATAAACAGCAATTCCTGTTCTAAACAGCAGTGAGTGGGTAGTCTTCGTAATGAAAGTGTATTGTGCTTTCTGTGAGAAGGAAACTGAATATCAGAATATTATTTACGTAACTTTCAGGCTTCAGTGCTGCCAACATACGCAATAAAAGTTATTGACGTAGAGAACATGTCAAGCTAAATCGGCGTAGGATACTGTGTGATAATACTGCGTGAGAATATTGTGTGAGAATACTGCGTGAGAATACTGCGTGAGAATACTGTGTGAGAATACTGTGTGAGAATACTGCGTGAGAATACTGTGTGAGAATACTGCGTGAGAATCCTGTGTGAGAATACTGCGTGAGAATACTGTGTGAGAATACTGCGTGAGAATCCTGTGTGAGAATACTGCGTGAGAATACTGTGTGAGAATATTGTGTGAGAATACTGCGTGAGAATACTGTGTGAGAATACTGCGTGAGAATCCTGTGTGAGAATACTGCGTGAGAATCCTGTGTGAGAATATTGCGTAAGAATACTGCGTGAGAATAAATACTGCGTGAGAATCCTGTGTGAGAATACTGCGTGAGAATCCTGTGTGAGAATACTGCGTGAGAGTCCTGTGTGAGAATAATGCGTGAGAATACTGTGTGAGAATATTGTGTGAGAATACTGTGTAAGAATACTGCGTGAGAATACTGCGTGAGAATACTGTGTGAGAATACTGCGTGAGAATACTGCGTGAGAATCCTGTGTGAGAATACTGCGTGAGAATACTGCGTGAGAATACTGAGTGTGAACGCTGATTGTGCTGCGGAGCGAAGTGTTATACAATGACACTGGCACTATACAAACCAATCAGTTAATGCTGTATAGGGAAATAATCGCTGTTTGTTCCGAGATCCACACAAAACACGTAAATACAGTGTGTGGGCAGAACGTAGAACTGTTGAATGTTAAACTGGCGGTACATATAGTCACCACTGAGCTTTAGGGTTAATACCATCGAGTTTTTGGACGCTATGTGACTCACTTCCTGTCATCACGTTAAATAAACTAGAAATAAAGAAGTAACAGCGAGCGACATCTGAACGCCTCCAGCGCCAATATCTGCTACATTCTTGGTGCTCCTGTCGCCAGTCCCAATATTCTGCGCATTATATGTAGGTCCACATTTATTTTCGTGCAGAAAGAGACGCGAGCAGTAGGCAGCCGGAACAGCAGGCTTTTGGCAGAGAAGTGCTGTACCCAGGAGGCATTATCTGACGTCAGACCGGTTTCCTGGTAGCTGGTGCTGTGTTTGTTCCTGGAATGACCGCTGGGAACTTGTCACATAAGAGAGCGAGCAGTCGGATTACTTCAAGCTCCCAACCGACCGCGCCTTGCCCGCCGCGCAGTCTGCCAACGACGTCTCCGAATGTGGGAACATGTCGAGGCGCTTTCGGAAAACTGCGAAAAGTGACTATTAGCTTGGTCGGTGTGTCGGTGTCTGTCTGTCTTTCTTTCTGTCTGTCCGTCGAAACGCATGGAACAACTCGCCTCCCACTGGACGGTTTTCCAGGGAAGCTGATATTTAAGTATTTTTCGAAAATCTATCGAAATTCAAGTTTAATTAAAATTGGACAAGAATGACGGGTACTTTATATGAAGACCGCTACAATTTGTGATGATAAGTGACTGACTGTGACTCACTGACTGACTGTGACTACGTTCTGCTTAGAATGAGAAATGTTTCAAAAGAAAGTTGTACAGAAAATCAAAATACATATTTCATGTCCAATAACTATTTTTCGAAAACCCTGCCGTATATGAGATAGTGTGGAAAATTTTTGTAAAGCCGGACAGGTCACGGACAACAACGTCTACTCAGTATATTAGAAGTGTTCCACATACCACGTACACCGTAAAGGCAGCCCCACGACAAAGATTTCCCATCATCAGAGTGAAAATGTTCTTAAATGACATCGCACCAAGCACAACTTCTACCAGTCTGCCCAATACATAAGATTTCCATCACAATCAAAAGTTCTACTTATATAGTTTTATTATCCTATGTTATTTTATTTTGTATTTACATTTTACATTTTATATTCTGATACAATGTATCAATCAAGAAATGTAAAGGAGATATCGTAATTTTAAGTGGTTGCCAACTGTATATTACAGCTCTTTTAAGATACAGCTGGCTTCATGACAGCCAAAATATGCAGCTGCTGTGTTATTTTAATTAATTATATTTTATATTATAATAAAGTTGTGTTAAGCCCTAAATTTGTATATTTAGAAATTGTTTGGGTTGTCACATCAAGGAGGACGGGCTGGGCGGATCAAGTGGCACGCATGGGGAAGAAGAAAAATGTACAAAGGATTTTGGAAGGTAAACCAGAAGGAAGGAACTCACTTGGGAAATCCACATCACAAGATGTTACTCTAACGAATCTTAAACAAAAAAAAAAGAAGAAGAAGAAGATTGAATGCGCGGATTGGATTAGTCTGGCTCAGGCGGGCTGTTGCGGACCCAGTAACGAAACTGCGTATGCTACAAAAAGCGGATAATTTATTGAATAGTTTCAATGACGACTTTGCTTTATGACGTCAGTAAGTCAGTTAGTTAGTTAGTTAGTCAGTCGGTCATTCGTCACGTAACTTTCAAAAGGACCCGCTACTTGCTCCGCCAAAGCAGATTCCTCCAACATCCGTTGCTTCCACCGTATTATTGTGTCCTGAAAACAGTCATTGTGAACAGGAGCTTCTAGAATAATTATGTCTTGAATATGGGGCTAGTACGAGCTTCCAAAACGTCGGTGCCTGTCTACCAAACCATACGACGTCACATCCCCGAGGCATCGTTAGCCGTTCCTCACTGGACACGTTCGCCCGACGTGGTGATGTGCCGTCGCTGGGTTCCTTCTGTCCGGCTGTCAGCAGCGCTTAGAATTAACTGCCCTCACAGTATCAACAAGTGGCCGAGAGACGCGAGTCGACACCATGACACATGTACCACAGACAGAAAGGAGAGGAACGTGTATGTGATCCCATAGACAGACACGTACGTAGCGCGTCCGGAAAGAAAGAACTTGTCGCGTGTAAAATGCGTTTAAGGACTTTTAAATAACATATCTGTATTGCATCAAGGCGGTGCTGCACCACACTACTCTCCACACAGTCGCCATGTAAATTACGGCATTTGTCACACCCTGTGACGAGCGTCTAGATGCCTTCATCGAAAAGGCCGCTGCCAAGACGTCCAGCCAGTCCTAGACGACGCCTTTTGTCTCTTAGTCCCTCCTCAATTTCTGACCGGCCAAAAATTTCTTGATCTACAGAAAGAAGTGATAATCACTTGATGCAAGGTCGGGACTGTATGGAGGATTTTCGAAAATTCTCAATTGAACAGCCCGCGCGACAAATCCTCTACTCATCTTAAGCATTAATCCTGCCTCTTCTGAACAACCGACACCATTTCCTCATGTTCCCTTCGCTCAGTGCACCTTCACCGTCCACATCAAGAACCCGCTGTGAATTTTCGATAGACAAATAATTCAGAGTTTAAAACTCGTTGTCACCGATCGCACGTACGGCTGTCGGTATCGGGGGTTTCAGTTTTTGTATTCGTCTCAAACGACTGCAGCGATGGCGGACAGTGACACGGCATTACGTAATGCATGTGATCCTCTGCACAGGAAGTGCAACGTCACCTGCGCGACTGCTGCGAGCAATCGGCTCTTACTTTTTGTACGAACCACATACATTCACTTTTGTTGCCACTGACACGAACTACATAACGACATTCCGAAGGACAAATATCTCGTCAAGTAAGTGTTGCGCAGGTGACAACAATTATGTAGTGATTTTTAAGGTGAATCGTCCCGGTTTTGTTTGCAATACAATCATAATAATAATAATAATAATAATAATAATAGACAATAAGCCAAAAACATTAGGGATAATCAAATCAAAAATCTAAAAAGCACATTTATCTTTGTCCCGCTAATTATCAGTAATACTGACATAGGATTCCCAGTAGATGAAATGTCTTTGCCGAACAAATGCATAAAATACCTCCTTAGCACTAAAAGACAACGTAAGGACTGCACAAGAAGCTTCCCCTCCAACCACAGCCAGCCATTAATTATTTGCCTATTGCCGACCAGGATCATTTTAAATGGCATGCTGCTAAAGTTACCAGTACCTGACACACACACACACACACACACACACACACACACACACACACAGGCAGTAAAATACAACTCGCAAGACTAAAGCAAACAAAAAATAGCAATTCGAGAAATCAAAGACAGACTTCACAATAATGAAGTATTCATTTAGTTACCACTTGTCTGCTGTAGTAATAAAAACGCATCAAAAGTCATTCAAACTTTGGACGAAATTCTCATAAATCCCAACACTAGAATAGCCTCTTTGGATATTTCCAATAAGTACACAATCCGCGGCATAGAATGAACTACATTTATTATAGACTGTATATGATATGACTAATACCAACACATAACAAGGGGTTTGGCTACGCACGACATCATTCTAAAGCGAAACTGTTTCTCCCAAAATTGGAATCTTTTCATACAAAATAAAGAAGGCGAGATGAGTGCCCCTACTGTGCCTTGTTATCGGAAATGCTCCCACTTGAATCTGAGGATATCACCAATTTATCTATGACACACAACATTCAAAGTTACTTTCCTTACGTAAAAAGGTAAAGCAACCCCGTTACAGGCCCTGAGGGTTCCAAGAGGCTGAGGCTCCCAGATTTCAAGACAATCGACACATGAAGGTGGTAAGGTTGTCAGCCCTACGCACCGGCCACCTTCACCCCCAGGAAATATTCCTGGTACTCATTTCTGTTAAAGGCTGAGTCAACCCCAGGGCCGTAGTGGGCCGGCAGAATTATGTCAACGAAAAATTCCAATGACCCCTTCGGTAATCGAACCCGCGAACTTCCGGCCTGTGGCGCTGTGCCTCAGCTAACTGCGCCACCGTGTATTCCCATTTTCCTTACGTAGACATTATTACTATCATCATCTTCATCATCGTCATCTACGACTACTCTAAATCCGATAGCAATTCCTGACAATAAAATTTTCCGCACATCCATGCCAATTCACACTGCACCCTGACAGCACAATTAATTACCTCACATTCTCGTACAAAATTCAAGACTCCCTACAATTTGCTACATACCGCACACTGACTGTCACAGACAGCATCTTGCCACCAGCTGGACATGAACACGATACAGTTAGATACGTGCACTACAGTGTCCTGAACACAACGTAGCAAAACACGGAGAACAAATTGCAGTGCATTATATTCTATATAATAAGTCGTTCCCTATTCATCACTCCAGACAGTAACACCATAAGCCAACTGACACTAACTCTGACAACAAAGCACCAAAGCAAAAAGCAGTTACCTTCACCTCCATACGAAAAGAAACTACTTTTACCACCAGGTTGTTTGAACGTACCAATCTGAAAATAGCTTGCAACAGCCTTATCACTGTAACGACACAAAATTCGCGAGTGTTGATTGCAAGACAGCGGAAATAAATATGTTAGGCAGACTGGCACATTTATATGAACAGGTTTTATGAACGCCGCCCTTCCTTTGCGAATATTCATCGTAATTCAAAATTTGCCCCAGCTCTCCCTCAATATGGTCACTTTTAGCGGAAAGCTGGGAAACATCACGCACATCTTACAGTTCAATAACAAGGATATTCATATTGATATGACGGAAAGTGTTTGCATTTACAGGCAGCCTGTAAGGGATCTTCGTCTCGCGATCAACGTACTGCGGAACCTAAGAAAGTCGTCGAGGCCATCAAAGGAAGTGACGTAAGATACACAGCAACTTCTCCTCCGAACGAGTGCAGAGTGCCTCCGAAATTGATAGGAGTGCGGCGTGGAAATACAGAAGTACATAACCTTGTAACGTGCTTGAGACGTGCCGAAGACCATAAAACCGTGCGAATTCCCACAGGAAGCAAATCTTTAATGTTAGCCGAGATATAGAAGGAAATCCATCGTCAAGTTCGTCTGCACTTAACAAGTAAATGATACGACACGCTCGAACGGACGTGCAAGGCTGCAAACGTACACGTAGGTGCCGACTGCACGTAAAACTGTGTACATCGTTGCAAATATTATGATTGTATTACACGTAATGTACAGCTACAATCAACCACCTACGTAAACATTTTAATATTATATCATATTACACTTCAACTGCATATCTTTTACATGTTTTACATACAGATGTATAGCACGTTCGAAACGTGATGGCACACGCGCAGAAACCAGATTTGGTCTTTCAGCGAAACGGACGAGTCCATTTAAATCGGCGGGGGTGTCAGTTCAGTCGACTACAGGCAGTCGAGGAGTGCGGATCAGCGGACAGCAATTGTATAGACCGTGTTCCGACGTACAGTGCAAGGCTGCTGGCTACCCACTCCATTCGCATCTTTCCCATTCACTTCCCCTCCCGTGCGTCACTGTGTGCCATCAGGTTCTGAACGCGCTATACCCACAGAGTGTGTGTAGAAAATCACCTTCAGTAACCTTGAAATCTCCACTTGAAAATACAGCATAAACTTTTCTCTTTAATTTCTTTACGCTCAGCCTAATTACGGTATTTCAGGCAGCAGAAATGTGCGGCTGTTCATGACATTCAACAATAAAGCTGTGTTTACACGATGCACGAATATATTATTATTATTACTTCATGTGACGATTCTCACAACGAAGATTGTCAGCTGTAGTTCTCCGTAAGCCTTGTGTTACTGAGCGGTATGAACTGCAGAAGGCAATTTGTAATTAAGGGCTCGACTATGGCTCAGGTGGTCAGTCGCCCACCCCTTACCGCGGAATTCCGGGTTTGATCCCAGGCATCTGACACAGGATTCTGACGGACAATTTCGCTCTTCCCCTGTCAGTCACTGTCACGCCACTACTGGTCCACTGTCGTCTGCATCTACATGTCACTACTGCCAGAAGGAAAAGCTGACGAAGGCTGAGAACTTGCAAACACATCAGTCTTCTTTAAGCAACAGAGAGCATGGGAAAAATGCATGTTCTATACACGTTCTTCAGACGGCTACTTTGAATGAAACGACTTTAGAGAATTTTGAGGTATTAGAGGTTTAAGAACAGACACCATAAATACCTAAGAATTAACTTTAATTTTAAAACGGAACCATAAAACTTCAATATATGGTTAAGCCTCTAAAGCCCAGTGGTCACTATATGTACCGCCAGTTTAACATTCTGCAATTCCAAGTTCTGCCCACACAGTGTATTTATGTGTTTTGTGTGGATCTCAGAACAAACAGCGATTATTTCCCTAGACAGCATTAACTGACTGGTTTGTATAACAGAGATGGAGTATGTTTACTGCGCGGTATGGACTGAATGTTTAAAATTCTGGTTAATTTTTCTTATTTAAACTTGAAGAAACTAAGCATTTAGTCTTGTTCTTAATTTACATTAAGCATTTAGTGTTGATTTTAAAATGTCTAAATTATAAAAGTCCTGAATTCCCGTAAATGCAATCAAATATTGACATTAGTGCCTTCCCGATGAATGCAGTTTCCTTTAAAAACCATCAATTCACTTACTTTCCTAATTAATAAATTCTTACTGTCAGAATAATGCACAGTGCTAGCACAGTGTGCTACAGCAGGAGCAGAGTACTGGCACTGCAGTTTACTGTATTCAGTTGCGCCCGTCCTACTCCGGCATTCTGTCGGTGTGCACTTCCTTTGGAACTGTGGGTAGGAACTGTCGCGTGTGTGGCGGCAGATACTGTTGAAATGTGCGAAAGAAACCGCGTGAAAAAGACTGTAACAAAAAGAAAGAGAACCACGCTGGAAATTTAAAAAGCAGTAATGCAAATGTCTGCAGTTGGACCATTGCAAAGCCGGCACAGCAAATGGGCGCATTAAAGGTTGCGAATCAGTTTATACTTCCTGATGTATTCATGAAATTGCACCTACGAAGGTGATAAATGTTTAAGGTAATTTGCAGTGCGTATTGTTATAACAACAAACCCGAGATTCTAAATTTCTCTGTATTGTGTATTCATGTACAAATCGAACCTACAAACATAATGGCGGCTACATAGCCTGAGTTATAGATAAACACCCAGTCCGTACCGCCCAGTAAACACACTCCGCCTCAAACACACAAACCAGTCAGTTAATGTTGTGTAGTGAAATAATCGCTGTTTGTTCTGAGATCCACACAAAACTCACAAATACACTGTGTGGGCAGAACGTAGAATTGTTGAATGTTAAACTGGTGGTACATATAGTGACATCTGGGTTTTAAAGTATGAAAAGACCCTTCAGTTGTGTGGAATATAGTTATTAGGATCGGGATAGATAAAGGTAGCAACATGTGATGACTACGCATATAAACATGTGAACATGCACACAGACAGTCGGATTAAGTAAACTGCAGTGAATTGGTCGGGTGTCTGTGCAACTATCAGCTACATCACTTTCCGCAGTTACTCGAAGGCGATTTTGTCCACCCGCAGTTCCTTTAAGAATAAAAATAACTCATGAGCAACAGAAAGTGAGTGATGCCATGACTGGGTAAAATACATTACTGAAAAATTTATAATCATTTGCTGTTAAGAGCTTGGAAGGAACAGGATAAACATGACACAACTGAAGAAGCATTAGCCATAAGAGACGTCGCTATTCCTCATTGGTCACATTGTTCCGTTCCTCCTCCACCTCCGGCCGTCATTACCCTCTCCACCGCCATAACGTGAACCCACATAATCACTGTCTGTCGGTGTGTCGCTGTTATAAAAACGTTGCAATCACCGGGCTATGTAATGTGTGACTAACTCTTAGCAAGCTGTGGAAGAACTGATGGCCTTACCGAGCTCACATGCAGTTCCAAAGGATTACTCTGTACTTTCTGTTTGTCTTGTAGCGTCGTTCCCATTCCGTGCGGATCGGCGGGTGCCATTGCTCTACCGCACCGGTTTGTCTCACTCTTGCTTTTAAGTGCTGTTTAACCACTCTGTCATTTGCTAAGATTATACGGATAAAGGGGTGAAAATGGAACATTGGTAGAATGATATTTAGTGGGAAAACCCGACGTGCTCGGAGAAAACCTGCTTCAGTTCCACTTCGTCAATCATAAAACCCACACGGACTGGCCTGGGATCGAACACGGGCCTCCGTGATGATTGGCCTTATTTCTGTGTCTTTTTATTAGGAAATTAGCCAAACCAGTTGGCGAAACGATAACGTTTTTGATTTGTACTGGGGAGGTGCCAGGTTCGGAACTCACATAGGGCACCAAAAGTCCTGACCGAGAATCTTAATGGTTTTCCTCAGTTCCTGTAATGAGTGCCGGGATAGTGTCTGGCTCAAAACAATGTAGAAAAGTTTCCTTAATTGCTTTGTCGTCTGGGTAACTGGCACAGTCAATAAACAACCCACAAACCAAACTACTACCAGTAAGAAGTAAATACGTCCTTGCAGCACAGACATCATTGAAAACTAAGAATTCCTCGCCTAGTCAAGAAATTACCTGGATTTTATGAAACCTGAAGGTTTATAATGCTTATCGATACAACTCATCACTTGTTCCTATCCTAAGCCAGATTAATCTTTCCGCGCTTTCCGGTTTTTGTATCGCGAATGGAACAATAAGATTCGCTGGAATATCCCAAAAAGTAATGTGAATCAGTGGCCCGCTCCGTGTGCAGCAGTCTGTGACAAGTGCATAAGTGTTTCATTTCTCCACACAATGACCCCTTTTTCAATGCCCTCTAAATTCCATCTGCCAAGAAAGGACGAACTGTGTCCTCAGTTGCATCATCACTGGCAGATCTTCGTCCACGGAAGACTCTTTTAGTTGTCCAAACCTGAGACAATCAGAAGGAGCTAGGTCCGGACCGTATGGGGCAGGGGTGTTTGAGAAGTGGTGGCTGCTGTGGACTGCGGACAAGCACCCCTTCTGACATGAAACCTCTGTGCTTGTTTCGAAG
>Ga0123355_10007986_pt1 | contig 15951 bp, 9 predicted proteins | sample TergutEmb28metaG_3_FD_89872 | JGI IMG/M metagenome (GOLD analysis project Ga0123355, IMG submission 89872) | Embiratermes neotenicus P1 segment gut microbial communities from Petit-Saut dam, French Guiana - Emb289 P1 | ecosystem: Host-associated > Arthropoda: Insects > Digestive system > Gut ...
AAAAAAAAAATTAACCCATTAGGCCAAACAGAATAAAACAAAGAATGAAACGTGCGTACGCGCAGGACCAACGAGCTACTCCGTCGCCGACCATATGGCTTCGGATAATAATTTAATGGTTGGAAACGGTGGATCTGATTCGAGCTACAATCGACGCCAGTGCATGATTTGACACTACGGATCAAGGCAGTGAACAAATACGAAGAAAATGACGCCGAAGTACCGTCGTCCGAGAGTTTGTCCCTAAACTGTTAAACCATACATGTTCGACCTTCCGCCCTAGCGGCCAAATGATTGGTGCGGAGCTGTCATGTTAAGCACTGCAGTACTTGGACCCTCACAAACACGAAAAGCGGTCTCTCCGTCAGGAATGGTGTTCTGCTGTATAAGTAGCTCATCCGTCCCATGATGGACTATGCGTGTCCCGTTTGGAGGTTCGCCGATCGCTCCCATATCAAGAAACTGCAAGTGCTGCAGTCCAAGTGTATTCGCATTGCTACCAATGCACCCTGGTACACTGGTAACAGGCAAATTCACGATGACTTGGGAGCCCCCAACTTCTCCGACCATATCTGATCTCTGAGGGGTTCGACTCGAAGTTGCTGACGTGGGGAGCCCGTTAGTTGAGCAGCGTGGCAGACATCTGCGCTGACCAAGTGTCGACCTGCGTCCCCTAACAAGGGTAAATCAGGATCGTCAACTGCCGTTATTTCGGCTACCATGACTGATGTTTTCCGTGATTTTCCTCAGTTGTAAGGCAAATGCCAGGGTATAACTTGTAAAGACGGGGCACGGCCCGCACTCTTTTAAAATTACGCAACACTTTTTACGCGGGTAGTCCATTGTTACCTTCAATTCGACCACTCTGGGTTCAAATCCCAGAAGGCCTTCCAACGAAAGTTTTTCTCTCCAAATAAGACCTATTGCCGCCCAAGCAACAGACCCTGGCATGCTCACGTCGGAGTTTGTAAACGCGACCGGAAATCGTTAGCGCAAGTATAATCCCTGTTACAGTTATAGGTGTTTGTTACTTAGCCAGCAGTGCAGTTAACGCAGGAATGGCTATACAGAAAGAGTTACATCTTTGGTTGGTTGGTTACCCTCAGAGGTACCGGGCTAGAATCAGTGCATGCGGCCGAAATAGTTTTGTTTGTGAAATCTTGCGATTACACGCAGAAAACGATACGAACCAGAACTGAACTGAACTGAACGCACGAAATAAATTGGTACTCTAACTTTACTTCGAGTTTCATATTTTTGAGAAACGTATTCCTAAACAATAATATGGAGGGGAAAAGGGTGACTTGTAGAAGATAAAATGTCCAATTTTGAAATGGCAACAAGCCCAATGGCTAATCCATATATTTGATTATGAGGCGGATATTAAAACTTACAGTTGTGTCTCTAGGTGCCGGTGCGTTTTGTTGTGACAAGGTAAATTGCGCCCAAACGATTATCCTATAATATATTCTTCTGGTAGTGTGTAATTTGGTATTTCGGGTATCTGTCACGATCATAAATTTAATTAATTCAGGCGGATTCTTACAACCTACAGGAGTCAGCTCTGTGCCAGCTACAACCAGAATCTCCTTCACATGTGAAATATCATGCACGCACCACAACAGCTGCAGGCACAAGCTCCAGAGACTTTACATTCCTAGTCCCAGGTGAATACTTTGTGCTCTTATACGAAAAAGTTAGAACATGAGACAGTTTCATAATACGGACTATACACCTGGCAGCAACATTTGTACTGGTAATTGTGTCTGTACGACGGTTAGTAAATAAATATGTCCAGCTATTCAATGAGTTGGCTTAATTATATACGGGAATTAATAAACTATGGGACTTACCAACAGCAAGCGATGGACTAAATCATAAGATATTATCCAAATGGGCCGTCTGGCACTGATAGCAATAAATCACATTAAACACAATCACTGGGATATGTATCATAAATGCAAACGCCTTAAGAATCAGCAGCAGTATTTGAAAAAACACCACGAATACCCCGACTTGTCACAACAGGCCTAACAACAAACCCATATTCTTAAAGAAAGGAAATGATTCACAGACAGAATACTTGGACAGCAATTAACATTTACTTCAAGATCCATCACTAAAATAATGAACATTTTACTGTCTTACATCGCATGATATCCAAATACTAAAAGAAACGCACAAACGGGTGTCAGTACATCAACATCAGCGATCTAATAATTTCATAGGCTGTGAAACCCGACACAAACTGCCCGCTCCACCTTACGACACACGCACGCGTGAATCTGTCAGGCAAACACACATCAACTAAACACCAGCAAAGCATACCTTCTCGTTCCAAAAGAAGCCACCCAACTGCAGGCACTGCCGCACGTCCTTCGTTGCTTCGTTGTTGATCTACGTACTTGTTTTAATCACCGGTAGGTGGCTGACGCATCGGAATTCAGAATGCCGGCTGCTAACAAAGACGTAATTTGTTTTTGTAGTACGTTGTTAACAAAAAGAAGTTACATTTCATTCTTTTTGCTATTCCCTTATACATTACCTCCCTTCCTGAAGGCCCTAAATGTTGTGGAAATATAATTTCTAAAGTGCGATTTGGAGGTAAGAAAACGAGACCTGACGGGAACGTAGAAAGATACGTTTGAATGGAACAAGAAAAGTGTAGGGTAACGAATTTGACTACGTGGGAGTTGTTTTTGCATTCTCGAAGGAAACTGAACAAAAAGCTGTACAAGCAGTGAAGAGAAGTAAACAAGTTTTGCAATCAGTGTACACAAGATTTATGTGAAACACCAAACATAGGTATACGTTTACCAATTGTACTGCGTCTTCGCCGAAACTTAGAATGTTATAGAAGACAACTTTGTCTGTGTGGTAAGCGATTACTGGCCGAAATAAATGTAATAATAATAATAATAATTGTAAATACCCTGCATAAAAGTGATAAGGATGATGATGATGATGATAATCATAATCATAATAATAATAATGGTAAAATGGGCTGATCCAGTGCGATACCCCCACGATAAGCAATAGTACCGTGTTGACTACCAAAACATAACCTTGACATCCTCCTGATATGAACCATTGTAAAATCCTATAAAAATTCAATCTTCGCATCTTATGTACCAGTTTTCCACTGCTAAAAACGAGTTTTACAATACCTGCAGGCATTTTATGGACAAGGTTTAATGCATTTAATAACACATTCTTGATTTTATATATGCTGTACTGATGTTAAGTAACTCCGTGAAGATGACCAAGATAGACCGCAACATGTCGGAGTTACGACAAACTGTGTGTAGAAATGTTATTTTATCACTAGTGCATTTGTTGGTTTTTTACTGTATCAATTTTTTATTAATGCACGAACGTGGATACCATTAACAAGTTTTTTTTTATTGAAATGTATGATTTAAAAAATACTTCGAGAACTGACACGTTACGGTATGCAAGGCAAGCGACGAGTAGGTATAAAAACGCAAACATCGTTCCTAAATTCGTACCTTTGTGGGCGAAATTTTGCAAACGAAACAGCCGGGGGCAACCACACTATCGACAAGGACGGAATGTGTGCCATTGGTAACCGTCGTGAACAGCTGGGAAAATGCTGTGCGAAATGCGATACACGCCAGATGTGGGCGATAGAGCTCTGCACCGAGACTCGGTGCGTTAAGTGTGAGTCCCATTGGTGACCAGTTCGCTTATTACGTTCACTACATTCACTTTGTCTCATCTGTCTGCAATCTTAAGTCCGGTTTTACGTAGGGTATTATTTTTATTACTATTATTATTGCATAATTTCACCTATTTCTATGTACATGCATATTTTGGGGAAACATTCATGTTCACTGCCCTTACCCACCGAGTAATATCATAACATTATTACTTTCAAAGTGCCTTGCAGTTGTTACTCAGTACCCATACTTAATTTTTTCCTTGCCCTTTTTGGCTACTCAAACAGTGTAATACCACGTGACGCAAATGGGCTGATTTTATGCAAAGAACTCCGAAACAGGCTTGATTTCTTAGCCGGGCTTTAGGGTCATAGAGGAAATATAAGACTAACATTTTAATATGTGGAAGTTATAAGGTACAGTTGACAATATCCACTCCATGCAGGCTTATAGCTGGGCAGAGGTGTAGCTCTACTCATTCGTAATATCTGCAATAGAAGGATGTTAGTATAGTTTCGTACGTCCCACTGTCATATTGCACTACTGCAGGTACACCCTACCTCCACAGCTATCCAAACAGCACTTGACTTTCTGTCTGCAGTAACACTGTCTGCTAACTTAGCCTACTGCCAGTCAGTATTGTTGACCATTGGTGACCAGTTGTGAGATGGTGACCGAAACTGTTGTGTGAATGATGGAGGATGCCCTTGTTAATTGGGAATGTGTGGACAAGATCCATGACACTCATGAATTGGAAGAAATTCTACTGTGATAATTTTGTTTTAAATGGACATCTTATTTTAGAATTATTTAAAAAGCAAATCACTTTACCCGTAATGACTCAGAAAATTGTGTATTTAAATTATTTTTCTTTATATATTACCTGTAAATAAAAAATGAGAAGTGGTGTAAAAGTGAAAATGGGATGTAGGGGAGTTTTAGGGGTTTCTGAACACTCCCTTAAGTTATGCAGTGATACATAGTTGCAGTTTACAGATACCAGTATGAATGTTGTATGTCACAGAACCAGATTTCATTATAATTGTGTTCTGATGTTGGTCGAACTCATTAGAACAGCCACTGCTCTCCCTCCTTGTAAGAGCTAATGGACTTATTTGTTCTGTGGCCATCCTTCAGATATGTACACATGCATATGTAAGATAATTCAACCAGAAGGAACTGCAGGATTAGGTATGTTTTACTCTTCCTGGAGAGTCAGAATCACTGCCAGTTTTCTCTGTTGACAGACAACAATGAAGAAACTGATTTTCTGGAAAGAAGAATCTTCCAAACTGGAGGTGGAGTGTACAGCATATAACATAACAAAGGTATGGGATCCTTGTTGTAAATGTGGCTGCAACTGCATGATGGCACATGCCAGTAGATTCAGAGTGTGTGCTTCTAGATATTTCTGTAAGTACATTTTCAATCAGTGTCATAAGCTGCACAGCTTTGGTGCAGGTGTTGCATAAGAATTGCATGAAGTTTTGGCTAGTTTGCTGTGTTATGATTCGTATGAATGAAGTCACTGTGTGTAGCAGACAGTTCACACAAAAACTGGAACAGTGTTTGAGTCATAGACTTTGTTGTCAGTGTTCCCCCATGGTTTGTGTTTATTAAATTTACTGAATTTACTCTGAAAATGAAGAAGTGATATTTGAATTGTTCATTTACTGATGTGCAAACTAGATGACCTCTCAATGTCACTCACAGGAATGATTTGTTTATATAGTTTGTTTTCCTTGTGACATGGTACAGAACTGCACATTCTTCTCAGAATCTGACAGACCTATGGCATACTGAATGTGTATATGTAGACTTATACCCAAAAGTTGTCAGACTCATATCTTGGCCAGGTTTCCAGCTGTTCTGGCTGGCCTTTCTTGTGGTTTTCTCTGTATTTCCAGGAAATATATGGATAGTTTTTGAAATAGGCTTCAAATATCAGCTGTCCTTTATGTACTTATTATTGTGAATTATCTAGCTTTTTGATTCAGTGCTAAATCCTTTCTGCAGTTGTGCAGTTGGATTAGTAATGAATAATATGATACTTGTTTCTAAGAGAATACCTCCTCACATTGCAACAGCATGAAGTAACACATGCAGCAGACATGTCCTGAATGTAATGGCTACTTGTGAATGTAATATTACGATGATATTTGGCAAACACTCCAGAAGCATTCAGTAGCAAATGCTTAAAATGAGGATTGAGGGGGGGAATTGAGGTTTGTGCATTAGTGACCATTAAGGTTACAGTGTTCAAGGATGTGATGCTGTATTTTTTGGTAGGTGGAAGTAGTCTGCTGCTTACATTCTGTGATGTAGATGGAGACAATGCATTTGCCTAAAATGTTAGTCAGTATGTGTCTTCCACACTACGCAGAGTCATAACCCAGAAGGCCATAATGTAACAGGCTCAGTTCAAGGAACTGGCTTCGTGAGCTGACTGACCTGCAGCTTTTGATCCACACGCTCAATCAACCTGTGTTGGTACCTCTAAAATTATTATTTCCTTTGGGAAGATTATAGATAATTCTTTAGGAATTGATCCCAGGAATGTAATTTCATTTCAGAAACACTTTTCTTCATTTATATTTTCTTAATACTTAACTTTAAATGTGTTTTAATGACATAACAGATAATTTAAAAAAATTCTTGACAGCTTGCTTTTGCTGAGGAGTTTATGTTTTCTGGACATGGCACTAGCTGTTCAGATGAAACTCATGGTTATGAGAGAATGAGGTTATGGAGAGGTGCATTTGTGATTCAGCACATTATGTGGTGTCCATTGTAAATCTGTGATATGCTTGAGGTATGATTTGTATAAAAAGGAGAGGCTGAAGATCTGGAGAGGCATTTGGCACATGACATGGAGGCAGTGTTAAATTTTTGGTATGCCTTGCATATGGTTTTCCGAAGTATGAGAGACTCAAGTCCCGGATGGTGATTAAACAACCGATGTGGGTCAGTGGTTAATTCTTTACATGCTTAGGGTATGATTTGTCTGAATATTAGAGACTAAAGTTCCAGAGGGGCATGTAGCACATGACATGGGGGTCAGTGGTTAATTGTTTACATGTTAAGGCATGATTCATTAGAGACTGAAGTTCCGAGGGACATGTAGCACATGACATGGGGGTTATTGGTTAATTGCTGACATGTTTAGGACATGATTTGTTTGAATATTAGAGAGGGGCATGTAGCACATCACATGGGGGTCAGTGGCAAACATTTTATATGCTTGAAGCATGATTTTATGAATGTGGGAGAGTGAAGTTCCAAAGGTTAGCATGGATCCAGCTCATGATGTGGCACAAGCAGTCACTTTTTTTTTTCCGGGGGGGGGGGGCTTTGCAACTTGTTTTTGGGGGGTTTATTTGTTCCTCACTTTAAACCCTGATTTTTTGTGAAAACGGTATTAACCAGTTCATCTTTGCAGCGAATGTACTGCATGTGTTTTGTGAGGTAGCAAATTGAGTTTTAAATACTGTGTAGGTGAACACCATGCTTCAGAAGGTAAATCAGTCCTCCTATCCAAAAATGTTGTGATCCTAAATTATAAGAAAGATGAACTTGAATTATTTTTGTCTTAATTTCAACATAGAAAGTATTTTGTTGCATGGTACCTTTTCATATCCTGTCATCTCTGCCCTGCTGTGTTTCTTAGTGTCTCATGTTTCTTGTGCAGTTGAGTGACAATTTAACATTAAGTGTCAGATAAAGTATTTAGAATAGTAGTGTGTATCACTGGGTTGATGTAAAAACTTTAACCCAGTATTCTCCTACATAATATTTAGGCAATTGTGTTTCAACCATCAGAATGCATGTGACATAATGACAGGCATAAGAAGTTTTAATTTCGGAAAGCTGCATTCACAAGATTACTTGTGTGACTTGTAGTGTCAGCCAGCATTTGTGGCAAGTAAAGATTACCATGTAAGCTTCAGAAAATGAGTTGTATTTTTCTGACAATAAGTTTCAGCAGAGTAGACACTGCTGACATATTCATATGCTCTTTCTGACTTTTAATGAATTCATAACTAACAATTATGGTTCCATCATCAATTATTATTCATCAGCTACAAATTTTTCTGACTGTCAAGAATATCAGCAAACATTTTACCATTGTCAGCTATTTATTATGCAGACTACTTCTTTTTACTTTTTTGTCTCAGTGATGCCTAAATCTTCTGATCTCTTCAGGTAATTTTTCCATTGTCTGGAGCATGTAGTTGATGGTTGCATTGAAATTTTATCTTCATTCTCCTCCAGCTTCTCATTGACCATGTTGTCAAAGTTACATGCTGATGCTTTAACTTCTACAGTACCCTCGATGTGGCATTAAAACCTCTCATTGCTTCCGTCACCATTTTATCTGCTTGCAGTAAACGGCCATTAGTGTCAATATGTTTTGAAAGGAGTATGATATATTGGAAGACAGTTGTAATGTTAAAACAGTTTTAAATGACATTTTAGGACTTTCTAAGCTTTTATACTTTCAAAGAGCTATCTTCACAATTCAGTTTGCATTTTTAGTACAATCCATTACTGTGTCTTTATTGAGATGTGAAAAAACAGGCTGTCTGCACAATGTTTTCTGTTGATTGGTCTCCCTTCTGCATATTTCTATGCTGCTGCAGGTTCATTCCTTTTGTGTTATGTTGCATTTACTGTTGCTGCTGCTGCTACTCGCTGTGCTGTTTGATCCATGCCACCTATCCTTTATTGTACATTATAAATCAACAAAATGGACTTTTCTAAATTAATGTTTTAATTTTTTATGTTTTGTTGACCGTGTGTCTCGATATAATCGTGTAAAGAAAAACCCACTTGATGCACAACTTATTCTCAGTTTATTTTGTCAACCTTTACATGTTTCAGGCATATCTAGGCCCATCATCAGGAGATACAACTGTATGTATACAACAGTTGGTACTTATTATTCTTTTTAGAAGACTGTCTATTGTCCTAGTTCCTATCCAACCAGGACAACATACAGTCATCTAAAAAGAATAATAAGTTCCAATTGATGTATACATATGGTTGTACCTCCTGATGATGGGCCTAGATATGTCCGAAACATGTAGAGGTTGACGAACTATACTAAGAATAAGTTGTGCATCAAGTTGGTTTTTCTTTACACGATAATGTTTTACTTTTAATTCTCCATGTTTCGAACCAAAGGGTTCATTGTCAGGAAGACTTTTGTGTACTAGGTAGAACAATATGGCGAACAGGCTCTTCTTCCTACTAGACTGCTTATACCAATGCATGTAAAACATACCATACCATAACTACATAGTCAACCATCCTCCTGAAGATGAAACCTCGGGTTCAAAACTTGTAGAAGACATCAAAATTAAAAATTAAAATATTAATTTATAAAATGTACATTTTGTTGGTTTATATTGTTTAATAATATAATACAAAGCATGTTGCAAAAAACATAAAATTCTATCCTTTATTGTTATTGTTGCATTATTTAAAAAAAACATTTCTTCAAATATTTAATATATTTGTTTAGTTTCCTTGTATTCTTTAAAATATTGTGTGTCCAGTTTTTCTGCTGGGCCAACACTAAATGTACTTGTTTAAGTTTTTTCCCCCCTGGAACAATGTATCCATGTATGTTACATGTTCTTGAACCTTTAAATATTTGTGCATATTCAAGAAATATAAGTTTAAAGGGCCATTCAACTTTTGTCCTAAACAAAATCAAGGGAATAACAAAAAAAAATTAAACCTGAAATAATGGCAAAAGAAATCTGGTTTGGATGGTGGTGGTGGTGGTGGAAGGCCAACTAACTAACTAACTAACTAAACAACCAACCAACCAACCAACCAACCAACCAACCAACCAACCAACCAACCAACCAACCAACCAACCAACCAACTAACTAACTACATGGAACAGAGTTGTCTTGGAGAAGCTAATAGGTCCTCAGCTAGCCAAGGAATTCTCCGCACGGAACCCGAAGGTTCATTACCGCATTCACAAGGGCCTGCCACCTGTCCCTATCCTGAACCAGGTCTATCCAGTCCATGTCCCCCACCATCCCACTTCCTGAAGATCTATTTTAATATCCTCCCATCTATTTCCGTGTCTTCCAAGTGGTCTCCTACCCTCAGGTCTCCCCACCAAAATCATGTATGCAGCTCTCCTCAACATGCAACAAGCAGTAACACATGCTGGAGGAGTAAATGTATTACTGCTGTTGCTGCAGTTAGTTAACTGATGTTAAATGTGCTGAAACATGCTGGACACTTTGACGAATAATGATTCTAAGAACACTGGAAATTTAATTTTGCTACTTATCATGCCCCCCTTTTCTGCAGTGTTACTGCTGTTATTGTCTGAATAATAGTTCTCCAATCTGATATCATGTGACATGGCCACTACTACAGGATCTTCACGAAAGGATGACTAGGTTAATACTTTAAATTTATTTTGTAGGACCACTGTTACATTGTCGGTACACTTGTGACAAATAATGCTGGGAATTTCATTTAATGAGATTAGTTCTGGAAAGGCATCATGCAGTAGTAGAACAGCGGGTGTTTTTTTTATGGAAAAGTCGTAAATGTGTAAGTGCTGTGCAGGTTCTAAGAATTTACTGACAGAATTTTACATTACTATTATGTTTATTCAAGATCATATGTAATGAGTTTGATATGAGAATTTTAATTTGGCTTCTAGTAATTCTGAATAAGTAACAACTTTCACAGAATAGTTAATGTGAATTTAATGTTGGCTCATTGTAGTTGTAACAATCTAGTTACGTGAAAAGCTTCCATGGACCATCCATTGAACGCGCCTTTTAAGTGTGACATGTTTACCTCTGCAGTCGTGTTCATTTGCGGAGCTTTCAGGTCTGCTGGTATATGACACTGTATCGTTTGGTGTGTGGTCTCCGCCGTTGCGAGGGAAGGTTGTACCTTTACCTACAAGGGTCATCAGAACCCGGTTTTCCTGGAAACCACGGTTACCTCGCACCCAAAGATTCAGCAGTGTATTGCTGAAGACCTGAATCGTCAGAACCAACGCTGTGAGATTCGCAAATTTTGTTCTTTTGTCGTTCATTTCTTCGCAATATATTAACACCTTCAGCATAGGCTCGAGGTCGTTGTGTCCCATTTAATCCTATTCCTCCAGTGGCTTTCTTGAATTGGGCATAAGGATTGGAAATGCGTCTGGAAAAGAACACAGTGCTTGTCAATCGCTGTAACAGCCGTGGGTCGTGCTCAGTGGCAAGAGCACAAAGTACCACAGTTGTGATGGGGCGTATTCCTTATTATCTCCGCCACAGGAAAAAGGAACTGCCATGAAATCCCCGTGTTTTTACGTGTATATGTACTGTGTTAGGCGTGGGACATGCGGTATGTGTTTATCAAGACTGTCCATCGGCGGTGCTTCGTGGACACAGCACATCAAGTCCGTCCTCTGATGTCCTAAGTAATTTAATACCTATATAAAAATGCGGCTTTTAAATAAAAGTGTCTGATTTCGTTTCATTGCCCCAGAGAGCAGTCTTTGTACTCGGCAGTGAGATGTACACCTCTCATTTATTTTACACAGCTAAATGATATTGTTTTGCGTGCTTTCGGTTTTAGAGTCTATATTAGACTCCAGCAGGTTTAATAAAATGAGGTTCAGAACTGTAAATGAGTAATAAGTGTGGTAGGGGCGTGAGAAGTAAGTGTGAATAGCCTTGTAATGAAGTGGGATAAGGGAGAGTCGTAGCGTTAATGAAGGTAACGTGGCTTTACAGAACGTGAAATCAAGGAAATTAGACACAAAGAGAAATCAAAGAACACGATAATATTAGCAGAATAAATGAGTGCAGAAGAACCCCAAGTCTGTGTTTCCTGTAGCCTACAGCTGTCACACGACAGGTCATGTCAGAAGACATGCAACTAATAGAAACAGAACCTGTAACTTTTCAACTACATCTCCATGGAAAATTCATGGCTATTGCCTTAGTCGAGTCCGGCTTTCATACGAACGAGTAAGTGGAATGAAAGAACATAGGAAGCAGTTTGAATAAATGTGACACATGAACTCATAGTGTATGCAAAAGCTGTTAATATAGTGACTGAAAACACAAATACACAGAAAACCTGTTAGAGGCTAATGGGCAGACTACTGTTTCATTGCGTGTGGACAATAATACTGAGTCGACGTCTGTGCTTTGTCATCAGAATGCAAAAAAGAGTTACATATGGTACGTCAACACAACACAAAGACAATCAACAGCTACATGTTGCGGCTACATTGATAGCCATTATCGGTCTGAACGGAAGAAAATAAAAAGTGTTGACGTACAACTGCAGAATGTAGTAAGGGTCACAAATTTTACAGTGAATTCATACTCAAAAACTGCGTGATATGTGATCAAAGATAAAATGTATTATGCATTTAAAACCATATGCAAATGGAGGCAGTACAGTGTAGTTGTGTTGAAATATGTTTAAAATGTGTATATATATATATATATATATATATGTGTGTGTGTGTGTGCGCGTGTGTGTGTGTGCGTATGTGAGTGTGTCACGCCTGTAGACCGAGATATGGTTGATCTCAACGTCAAAAATAGTGCACGGCTGTCGGCACTCGTGGCCAATAGCTTCAGTGCGCGTAATGTCAGGTCTATGTTTGCACGTCAGCTAGTATCTCTTCAACATTTCGTGGCAGATAGCGAGAATAATTTGGCGAAGCGAGAATTTTACGAGGCGTTTCGTAGTTCGATTTCCGCAAAGCGAGATGAAAATTCGGCGAATTTCACCAATGGTAAATGTCAGTAAATAAGCAGTCAAGCACGAGGTGCATAACAGGACTGTAGCAATATTCCAGAACCAGTGCCTGACCGTGTCGACTAAAGAAATTTTAGCTGACTGAAAATACATTTGAATAAACTGTAGCTGTGGTATGGTTGAAACAACGGCGATATACGATGTAGGTGGAAAGGCAAATTTGCGTGCGCTGTGTAATGCTGACTGTAAAGACAACACGCGACGTGTAAATCATGCCAGACGAACTGCTTCGCCACCTGTGGCGAGGAAATTCCAAGAAATTAAGGTAGCGTTAAAGGTGAAGTTAGAGTTACGTGAGTTTGTGTGTAGGTGTAAAATTCATGGTTTAAAATGAAAACTGTGTGGAGAGTGATTGTAACATTGTACAGAATGCTACAGCGTTCAGGCTTAGAAAATGAATTTGACATTCAGAGGACCGTGCATCGTGATATATTCTTACACTAAAAGCCAACGAGGTGCACTGTTTCTCAAATTTATTTTGATAAAGAACTCTACATGTTTCGGACAGATCTACTGTCCATCATCAGGAGTCTCAATACTGTATACATAGCAACTGGTATTTGTCATGCTAGTTATGTTGAGTGCTAGCGAGGTCAGGATGGATCCTGACCTCGCTAGCAAATAGTCAACATAACTAGCATGACAAATAGCAATTGCTGTGTATACAGTGTTGAGACTCCTGATGATGGACAGTAGATCTGTCCGAAACATGTAGAGTTCTTTAACAAAATAAATTAGAGAAATAGTGCATCTCGCTGACTTTTATTATAAGAATATTATAGGAATTAGGAAATGAAGCTAACGCCTGGGCTTGCGGCAACTTCCTTGCTGGGACTGCGGGTTCGAATCCCCTTGGGGACATGGATGTTTGTGCCTTGTGAGTGTTGTGTGTCGATCGCTTGTCCAGTGAAGTCCTACCGAGTGTGATGTGTCTGAGTGTGATCGTGAAGCCTCGACAATGAGGCAGCCCTAGCCCAGTAGGGGTTTTTGCGCCATAAAAAAATATGCTGAATATTAGGAATTGTATAAACTTGGCAAGTGATGCGGAATTATTTCTCGGGTGTTTACGAAAGACCGGTTTACTGTTTGCGCTGAAAAGCTATTCACTGATGAAGTGTCAAAGGAAAAAGAAAGTCACTTCATGCAACAATAAATTCTATGCCACTTTGTGAAGGCCGAGGTTACAAAAGATGCACGTGTAAAACAAAATGTATTTCGAAAAAGTGTCAGTGCAAAGCTACACGTGCTCTCTGCAACTCTTAATATCTTTCATTTATCTTGCCTTGGCAGATAATTTAATTATACACTGATTGCCAAGTTCCGAAGGAACTGTAAATAATATTCTCAGACACTCCTATCATAGAATAATAAATATTTTCTTTTATTTCTTTATATTTTCTTCTGTTATTTGATTACATAATACTTTGACAAAATTATTTGACGTTAAACGTTTTTATTAGCGTAGTGTATTTAAGAAGTGTCCTGTGTTTGTCACACCAGGTTGGCTAGTACCAACGTGTCCCGGCAAACGTCTGGAATGCGTTTGATTAATTCCTTCTCTTGCCGTAAAACTTTGTCAACAGACAGCTAAAGCTGACAATAGGCAGTTTCGGTCTTTGGTTGTAACATTATTTACAGAGAGGCACTCCTTCGAAAATGTGGCCTAGTTAAACTACAGAATGCCCACATGTAGCATTTACAAATTTGAATAACTACAGTTTACGAATGGGGTTACATAACGTGATGCAGGTATTGCGTGTGATTTTGCATGTGGTAAAGCAGCTCACCAAATTCATTTTTGTTTTGTTCATTATTATTTTATTTTATCTGTAACTAGTATTTTGATTACACAAGACTGCAGAAGGTCGACACCCCAAGAGAAGTATCAGTCTTTGGCGTGGTACGTCGAGATTTTCCGACGCAAATTAATTTTTCAACGAATTACTGAAGGACAGTTCTAAGCATACCATGGACACATGAGTGGCTCAGAAGTACGTGGGGGTTTTACGTTACTTTGACAGGGGATTCGGGCATGCGGACGCGAGTGCTGCGGGTGTGGAACGGATCTGAGAATTGTCTGTGCGTATTCCGCAGGAATGTATTGGTAGGTGCACCTGTGAATTACAGATACCACACTCAGCGCTTCGCAAGGTACCACACACACGCTTGAGTTGCAAACACACGGTTTATACTGTGCAGGTTCTCAGGCCCAGTGGCCATTCGCTATATTACGCACTCGTCACAGACTTGTTGGAACTATTGGATGAAGACCGTTGATTCCTGAAACGTATGGTACTTATGACGAGGCTACCTTCCATATGCCAGGGACAGTCAGGCATCACAACTTTAGGATTTGGGGCTCTAAGAAGTTTCATGTTCTGCTCGCACGCCCTGATCCTGTCTGCCTAAGGGCACCTCCAGTCACCTTGAACTTCTTATGCCACTCACGTATCGATGGCGTACTTGAAGGTAACGGTAAACTTTCTGAGTTCTTTGCCATATTAAAAAAACTGAGTTACTTTGTGTGGCCCTATCCACCCCCTGGATTTATTCAAGTATTTGAAGGTTTCTGTATTAGGAATCGACAGTAACAAATACACTCTAAATGTACTTAACAAAGAAATTGAAATGGGTTTACAAATTCGTGTAATACTTGCCGATATTTTCTGCAGTGTCTTTTTTCTTTCTTGCACTGTCCTATATAAGCAAAGTAAAAGGTAAAGGTAAAGCAGTCCCGTTACAGGCCTGGAGTGGCCTAGAGGGTTCCAGGAAGTTAAGGTTCCCAGATTTCGTGACAACAGCACAGGATGGTGGTAAGGTTGTCAGCCCATATAAACAAAGTAAACATCTAAATACACAGATTGCAGTTTTGCCGTGTTTTTGTATGACTGTTAGACTTGGTCTTTGTCACTTTAAGGAGAAAAGACAGATTAAGGGTGTTGGAAAAGGGAGTGCTTATGGTAATATTTGGACGTCAGAAAGATGATGTAACCGGAGTCCGAAGGAAAGATCCCACTTAGAATATCTATCCATGACGGGATATTAAAAGGAGTTCGAAGTAGAGCACAGAAACCTTCTCATATTGCATACATTTGTAGTCCCACACATTTATTAGAATTATTTTTTTATTTTATTAATTAAATCTGTAGGGCTACAGATTTTTTGGACGTAACCACAGTTTCGCATCATAACCAAGTTTTGAATTATCGACTGTCAACATGTACTTAATATGTAGATATTTCACTTCCTACTTCCACTGTTTCGTTAGATGTTGCCACCAAACAGAATGCTGAATATTTTCATTTTCGCAAGGTCACCATCCAGGTATCTACATCCTACACTACAACCTTTACCAAAGTCGCATGTCCCCCCCCCCCCCCCCCCCCCCCCCCTTCTTTTTATCTTTTTTCCTTCCTTCCCTCTACTCAACGTTTCCTGTTTTTGTCGCTCTTCTCTTTTT
>Ga0123355_10007987_pt1 | contig 15951 bp, 20 predicted proteins | sample TergutEmb28metaG_3_FD_89872 | JGI IMG/M metagenome (GOLD analysis project Ga0123355, IMG submission 89872) | Embiratermes neotenicus P1 segment gut microbial communities from Petit-Saut dam, French Guiana - Emb289 P1 | ecosystem: Host-associated > Arthropoda: Insects > Digestive system > Gut ...
AATCTGATAATTATCCAACCGTATCAACTCTAATGTTTCAAGCACACCTGTAGGATGATTAAATACTTCAAAAAATGGTCGATCAACTATCTCATCTATATCTCGCAATGAACTAAAAATATATGAATGAATCATACTAGCGTCTGTTACTGCTTCATTTAATAATGGATTAATCGGTGTGTGTAACTGGATCTATAAAATCAGTATTACCTAATCTCTCGTTTATGCCTTCTATCCTATTGTCGAAATCGTATGCTCCAGTACTAAACAGCCCTCCATTTATACTGCTACTCATGCTGATAAGTACTTGACCTGCTCGTCCATTACTTTCCCAATCCGTTATATCTATTCTTGTTCTACTTTGCATTCATCATCACCTCTATCCAAACAAACCGTTTATAAAGTCTGTATTATTTTCGGCATAATCCATCATCATTTGTTCTGCCAATTCTCGATCAAGTGATGACATGTGTTCCCATACATTACCAAGATATTCACTACATACCGAGTATAAGCCCATTAGTGATGACAAATGCTCCTCAAATGCATCTGTTGCTTGTAGCACTCGATCATTTGATTCTACATTCGCTCGCCCTTGATAGTTGAGTCTGCTGTTTAATACTCGATTTCCTCGACTACATGTCTCCAGAGCCTCACCTAAACTTATCATTACAGCCATACATCTAAGCGACCAATCAAGTACACTTACATCTACACGAATCACTGGTGTTGAAGATGCCGCTGCTCTTGCTATACCTCTTGATGCTCTACCTCTACTCATCTGCCTCACCTGCCTCTAAGTCAAATAATTTAACTAAATCTAACCTGAAATCATTTGATCCACGTTGCTGTTTTGTTTTATCAATATGATTAAAACAATATGCTTCCTTATCATCAAAATAATACGTTTGAAAATGCCTCATACGTTGCTTGATGTAAGTCTGAATGACCATCACTTTGTCCCATTCCCTGCGATTTAGATCCTCTTCATGTTCTTCTTCTGTATAATCTTCTTTTTCATAAGGAAAAAATCTTGCTTTTTGTTCTTGTTTTAAGAATTCTGAGGCTTCAATATACTTCTTAATAACTACTACTGCTGGTGTGTATGAAATGGTGAATTCTCCATTAGGTAATAGTTCAAGCACAGCAGTGTATGTATCATCAAGCACAGCAATCCGCAGGTTATTGATGAATATTTTATGATTACTTGCTTTATAACGCTTCAACAATTCTGCTGTTGCCATAAACTTATCAGTCAGTTTACCATCAAGCAAAAACTCTTTTCCCATTAAACTTTCATTTTTAAATCTAACCTTGGTATAATATCTGTCGAGTTTGTTAATCTGAACAAAATGCGGAAAACGTCGTTTTGAACCAATACATTAACTTCTTTATTTGCTAAAATTAAGTGAAATTAGACATCACCGTTTCTAAGTGGTGTTTTAATTTTGAAAAAATTGAAATAAGGTAGGGAATTTAATATGAACACAGCAACAAAATTCTGGAATAAAAATTTTATGATGTTTGTCATGGGAATGGAGTTTAATTTAATCGGAAGTGAATTATTGAAATTTGTTTTGCCACTCTATGTTTTACTAGAAACTGGGGACCCAACATTGATGGGAACGGTCTTAGCGCTTTCATCTGTTCCCTTTATTGCACTGACGCCTGTAGGTGGGGTTATCGCAGATAGGGTTAATAAGCGAAAATTGTTAGGTATAATGAATTTATCGACAGCTATTGCTATTTTTGTCTACTTTACGTTAGATGGACGTTTAGATATTGTACCTGCAACAGTGATGATGATGTTGGTGCTATTTGCTTTTGAAAGCATTATTGCGCCGTCAATGGAAGCCACTGTTCCAGCACTCGTTCCCGAGGGCGAATTAGTTAAAGCCAATTCTGCAACCTTTTTATTGACAACCATTTCATCAGTTGGTTCTCCGATCATCGGTGGTTTTCTTCTTGAAAGATTTGGTGTAGTACCTGTTTTATTTATCAGCATTGCCTGCTACTGCTTAGCGGGAATAGTAAAATTTACTACTCGAATTCCGTATACGAAGCAAAAGCTGACAGAAAGTTTGCCAGCAACAATTGCAACTGACATCAAAGAAGGTATTCGCTGTATGACAAAGGAAAAACCAGAGCTTGGAAAAATCATTTTAATTGTCACATTATTTGGTATCACTTTAATGCCTGCTTTTTCTGCTCTTAACGTCTTAGTTACAACGCATTTAGATATGGGCGAGACCATGGTAGGACTGACACGAGGTTTGATCGTGGTAGGTGGAACCGTCGGTGTGATGCTAATTGGTTTTCTTGGTGAGAAAGCAAACATTTCTATTATTCGTCTATTATTATTCATCGCCAGCATGGCATTTGTTCCTGTGGGATTAGCACTTATGTGGAGCGACAACAACACACTAATTTTTATTATCTTGATTGTCTCATTTTTTATCCAGCTTGCCTCAACAACGATTATGGGTATTATTAATTGGGCATACCTTGGTGAAAAAACACCTGTCCATTTAATTGGAAAAGTTTACTCCTTAGCTTCGGCGTTCATGTTTCTTGGTGGGGCAATTGGCAATTATTTATATGGACATTTATTGACGCATTTTATAGAAACACCGTGGATAGCATTATTTATTATCGCAGGTGTCTCGGTCATTGTTGCATTAAGTGCCAAGATTAAAGAATAGGTGTTGACTAATGCCATAACTTGACATACAGTTGTCATGTTTTGTATGGTATCATAAATTGTGGTATCATAGATACTACGAGAGAAAGGATGTTTAAAATGAGTAAAAAGAAAAAATATGAATTTGAAGATTATCTTGCAGATGTAGAAGTATTAGATTGGGTATGTGAGGAGGATAAGCAGTTTATTACCCAATTTCATGAGGCATTGTTGAAAAAAGATTGCAAAGTCAAAATTACATCTTCTAAAACCAATCCATTTCTATTCGCTTATACACAAAAGCGAAAAGGTGTTATGAGCTTATATCTTCGTAAAAAAGGACTTAAGGCTCGCATTAACGTCAACAATATGGAGAGATATCCAGATGTTTTGAATGCCTTGCCCGAGGAAATGGTCACTCAAATTGACAACTCACATGTTTGCAAAAATATGGTTGGGCAGAAATGTTGGGATGGTTGTACTGGATATGATTTTCAGATAGGAGAAACCCATTATCAAAAATGTCGTTATGACTGTTTTACGTTTGATGTTAAAGCCGAAAGCATCCCTTTCCTGTTTGGGTTGATTGAAAGCGAGTTTAAAGAAAGGCTTCAAGTTTCGTAAGATTGCCTTAGCAAAAGATGGACAAGCCACATACAAGCTTGTCCATTTTAGTTAATACGAAAGTCATTTTCTGAAATTTAAATCTGCCATTTTATTTCGATTAAAAACCAGCCGTTTTTTGTTAACTTTGCTTCGATTTTATGCCCCATTTTCTCTATAAGCAACTTAGTAATGGTCAAGCCAATTCCTGTATTGCCTGTATTTCTCGTTTTATCCGCAGAATACAAACGATTAAAAACTTTCTCAATCTCAATCCGATTTCCATTAGCGACTCTATTTTTAATCACGGTGCATACTTGTCTTTCATGTTTTTCATGGCTGATTTCACACTGCTTCTCACCATGTTTCAAGACATTCTGAATTAAATTAATAAAAATCCTTTGCAACAATGCTTGATCTGCTAACACTTTTAAATTATCCAATTCGCCAATGATCTCAATTGTCATCTTCTTGTCAATAAAATCATAGTAAAAAGTAGCGAGTACATCGGTTAATACTTCTTTGATATCCACGACAGTCATTTGGAATTCTTGGGCTTCTGAGTCAATTTGAACCAAATCATAATAATTATCCAAGAGACTTCGCAACAACCCTGCACGCTTTTCAATGATATCCAAATACTGCCCTTTTTCTTCTAGTGTCGCCTCTTCATCATGAATCAATTCAAAGTAACCTAAAATAGAGGCTAAAGGGGTTCTTAAGTCATGAGAAATGTTTGTGATTTGCTCTTTTATTTCTTGCTGAATTTCTCGAAAATAGATGTGGTTTTTCTGATTCATAGCAAGCACAATATTGATTTCAATCACTAATTTCGAAAGCTCAGAAAAGTTATGAGGATTAGTAACTTGTTGATTCGTTCCATCAGCCTCATAAATGTCTTTTATCTGTTTGCGAATTTGTTTAATTCCATTTAAAAGTAAATAATGGCGTACCAATAAAATCCCTAGTATAACTGCCATGATTATCGTTAAAATTCCCATCAGCTCATAACCTTTCTAAACTAGTTAAACATCTTGTTTTGAAAACGACACCAAACCAATTACTGCGCTAAGAATAGCATAAACAACCAACACAATCCATAAATCAGACCACTGCGCCCCCTGTCCTGTTAGGACAGCTATATTAATTTGCATTAACAAGCCAATCGGCGTAAAATTAAACAACGCACCTAAAATATGCCACCCAGTAACACTTTGGATCCAAATTAACATCGTCGGAAATCCCAAAGCGACTGCAAAATATACACCCCATTGAAAGCTTATCTTCTTAATGACAAAACTTAACATATTTGCGAAAAAGAATAATGCTAATAACGCAGGTAGAGACTTAATAATACTAGTCATAAATGCTTGTTGCTCCACGGGATTAACATCCATTAAAAGGTTTGTGCTTATGAGGAAAATACCCATTGCAATTACCAAAACTAAAGCGGGATATAAAATCGTTAAGACTAATTTTCCTAGGAACAAAGTTTTTCGATCAACACCATAAGAGATACTATTTTTAAAGGTTCCATTTCCATGTTCATCGGCAAATACCGTTTGTGCCATTAACGGAATTTGTAATGGAAAAACAAACAACAAATTACTAACAGAGAGAAAAAGTAATTCAGAACTGTCGCGACCTTCAACAGGTGTGAGGATAACTAACCCTAGCATGCCGAGGAAGAATAAGGTTAATCCAATCGGAAATAAATAAGTCGATTTCGCTTGCGACATGCGATAAATTTCACTTTTCAAATAATTAATCATGTTGAACGCCTCCTACTAAGCCAATAAAGTAATCTTCCAAAGAATATTCAATTTCTGTGATGGAGTGTACTTCCACCTTTGCATCATTTAATGCTTTAGAAATCTTTGGAATGAAGTCTTTTTCAGCATGAACTTGAACAACATGATCGAGTAAGACTTCGTATTTCATAATTCCTAATGCTTTTTCTAAAACTGCAACTGCTTTTCCCGAATGATCCACTTTTAATTCAATATGTCTTTGACTTTTTTTTCGAAGTTCATCTATTTCCATTTCTTCAATCATCTGACCCTTATCAATAAAACCAACTCTTGTAATCATATTCTCAAGCTCCGAAAGAATATGGCTAGAAATCAAAATCGTAATATGTCGTTTCTGGTTTAACGCTAACAACAATCGCCTAATTTCAATAATTCCCATCGGATCAAAGCCATTAATTGGCTCATCTAAAATTAATAAATCCGGGTTGCCAAGTAAAGATAAAGCAAGTCCTAAACGCTGCTTATTCCCTAAAGAGTATGCTTTAAATTTCCGATCAGCGAGTTCTTCTAAACCCATATCTTTCAGAACGCGATTGACACTTCCTTTTTCAGAAATACCTTTTTGAATTCTATAGTACTCAAGGTTTTGCCTTCCAGTTAAATTCGGATAAAATGCAGGGTGTTCCACAATTGCTCCAATTCTTTTTCTTGCATTAGCAAGCTCTGACCCAGTTTTTCCGAAGAGGGAAAGTTCACCTGTTGTTGGTGTAGTTTGACCTAAAAGCATTTTGAGTAAGGTTGTTTTTCCAGCACCATTTTTGCCTACAAGTCCATAAATACACCCTTTTTCTATGGTTAGATTTGTAGAAGAGAGTGCTGTTATATGTTTATATTTCTTGCTTAATTGCCTTGTTTCAATAACTGTTTGCATTGACTTTTCACTTCCTTTTTTCTTTGCAACACATTTGTGTTTACAGTGCTATTATAGCAAGGTAATCGCCAAAAATCTTTTGGAAATCTTAAAGAAAGTTTAAAGAAATCATAAAGATGACTAATCTTTCAGTTTAAAGCCAATTCCCCAAACCGTTTCAATATACTCATTTTCCTTGTCATATTGCTTCAATTTCTTTCTCAGATTACTCACATGAACATTAAGGGCATTGTCGAAGGTGAAATAGTTGTCCCCCCAAATTTGCTCATAAAGTTGTGATTTTGTAAAAACCTTTTTTGGTTGTTTCATGAGTGATTGCAAAACATCAAATTCCGTTCCTGTTAGAACCAATTCTTTTTCATTTACCATACATTTACGAGCTTCAATATCCAACACTATCCCTTTAAATAACAGCTCCTTTTGTCCAGTTTTAGGTGGTGAAAATTGCTGGCTTCTTCGTAACAATGCTCCAACTCGTGCTAGAACTTCTTGCCCGTCAAAAGGCTTGACTATGTAATCATCAGCACCATTTTCCAAAGTGTTAACCCTGTCTTCAATTTGTGTTTTTGATGAAATAATCATGATAGGAGCCATAGTTTTTTTACGAATAATCTCAATCAATTGTTCGCCTGTGAAGACTGGCAACATCAAGTCGAGTATGATGAGGTCATATTCATTTTGCAAAATCAATTGATTGGCAACTTGTCCAGAATAAGCACTCTCTACTTGATAGTGTGCTTTTTGTAGGATTTTACAAAGGATAAAATTCAAATCCAAGTCATCTTCTACTACTAAAATCTTACTGCTCATGACTTAACCTCCACGTCGACTTTGTGCATTTTACTTTTCTCAAAAAGTTGCATTTTAAACCTGTTATTATTATATCATTTTCGGTATTCAAAGTATAGAAGAACACGCTCTCTAGCTACCAAAGAGTTGATTCAACAAGAGGGGTTCTAGTACTTGCTTGAACATTTTATTTCTACTCCTGGGATTGCATTATTGATTGGAATGATTGCGACAGTTTGTTCATTTTTCTTTGGGATTAAAGAATAGTGGGAAAAGATTTGGGAATTTATAGATGGGCTGATTTTTTCTAAGAAGATTGAAAAGATTTTTTGTCGACCGTTCGGAATCAGGTTTTAGTTTAATTTTCAAGCGCAACTATTTTTGACTTTTTTTCACTTTTGACTGGATATTCAAAATCTCGAATCTGTGAGTGATATACTCTCAATGAAGTAGATAGAGGAAATGCTAAGGATTTCTGAAGATTACTAATTGGGAGTTTTTGTATATGCAGAGACTTGTGTTGATTTTTTTTGTTTTTTAGTATGGTGAAACTCTGGATGAAATGGGTTTAAACGAGATTTGGGAGGGTTTAAATCAAATGTAAGCGATCATGAGCTGATTTGGGCTGAAAAGGGTTTCAACTCGGATTAAGGGGTTTTAAAACGAGTATGAGGTGTGATATTATGAGTTTATCAGAAAGGAGTCGATTTTTGGTATGAAAAAGGTTGAATGTAGTGAAAGTATTATGATAGAATCAGATATACCGATTAAAAGTTTGTTGAGGATGGAAATTAAGCAACAATTGAATGATCATGGGAGGCTGCACTTTCATGTGATTATTGAGAATGACATCCTAAATGATTATATGGAGAATGTTCAAGATTATGAACCAGCTCATGGTTCTTCATTAGCATTTATGAATAATCCACGCCGACGATTTACAATGACAACAATTGGACAAAGATTACTTAATGCTGGTTACGAATCCGAATTTGTTGCGGGGATGTTGGCAAATATTATGCATGAAGGTGGATTCGGACAGTTTGAAGGCTCTAATTCAGCAGCAGGAATTGATTCTGATGTACGTGCCCAAAATGCAGGAGAATTAATAGCTGATCTCCTTATACGACCTTACAATACAGGTCAGCGTGGGCAAGATGCTGTATCAATATTTCAAATAATGATGGGGGAATTGAATTGATAGTTATGAGAAAGGTATTTTTTAACTTGACGATCTTAGCTATTCTTCTTTTAATGATATCATGTTCAAGTATTGACTCATACGAAGAACAAAATTCTGTTGAATCATTTGCTGATGATAATAAGCTTACAATAATTGAAAAAATTAGTCCCTTTGAAGGATTAAACGTTCTTGAAGAAATTACATTTATTCAAGAATCTAATGATCAAGAAATGCAAGCTGCATTGATTCATCATGAAGAGGCTAATCAGTATAGTATAGAGGTCTTTATCCCTGATTCAAATACATTCCAGACCTTGACTTTCGTATGCTACACAAATCGTCCATCTAACTTACAAGCAACAACAGTGATGTCTTATGAGAGTACAACATCTTTAGCATTAATTACTTTGAATAACGTAAATATATTTAATGAAACAAAGTTTGATAATGCTTTTGATACAGTGTTCCATTGGAATTCTACTGAGCAATTATTTAATACAGAAGCTCATAGGAGTTCAACTGCAAGATTTGAAAATGTAGCTGGTACAGAATTTTATGCAACAACACTAATCATTAATGAAAACCTTGATTACAAAGTCATCATATACAATGAAGATTTTACTCCTATTCAATTTCTTTTTTTTGAAAGAGAAAGTGATTATTGGGGCGGGGTGTCAGTTCCATTAGATTTTCGTGACCTAAATAATGATGGTTATGGTGATCTTTGGAAATTTACCTATGTTGCAGAATTAGGAGCAAGAAATATGATATACATTGGATTCACTTGGGATTTTGAACTACAGAGGTTTGTCGAAGTAGCGTTTATCGGTTTTGATTGGCTAATGCAACCTCATTATGTATCAGATGGCTATATTAGTAATTATATTCGAGACTATACGGCTAATGAGAGTGTTATCCAAAGGATGGTGTGGGAGGGGCATCAATTAATTCTTATATCAGAAGAGTATATTGATGATGAAGTGTTGTCACGATGAAAAAGTTAATAGGTATTATCTTAGGTAATATTTTATTATCGGCTTTTATTGTCATCATAGCATTACAGCTTTTAGGATACCAAGGAGATGGGGAAATTCTTGATGATATAAATATCAATCAAAATCTAGAGGCTATTATTGATATAGATAATGATGAACTGTTGACTAGATTATCACAGGGAGACTTATTTGAATCTTTTTTTGGAGAATATATACTAACGGAACATATATTCATGCACAGGAGTGCTTGGAATGCTGGTATAATTCCTGATGTTGATCTTGCATATTTAATTGGTACAGAGGTTTACATGAATTATAATATGGTCTCAATTGATGGTGATGTTGTCAGTGAATCTCCTGTATACCGCATCATTATATCTTCTCCAAATCCACCAATTTTAGGTATCTCTCCAGCACCTTCTACTGAATTTACTCAGTTTAGTATTTTCGTCTCTGTCGAACGTATTAGAGAAAACAATACAGTTATCAGCCGAGATTTTCAGTTTCATATCTATGATAAAGATACTTTGTATTTAATTTGGGAGAACTCTATTTATCGTTTGGAAAGAAAAGATGATTAAAGCAGGCTCTAACAGCTGGTAGTTGGGGTGCACTCGAAAGCCAAACAAGAATTATCATTCATCATACAGCTGGTAACAGCATGCCGCCCAACCCTCATCACTTTAGCGTTGACTTTGACGGAGTAATACACTACGGAGTCAATACTACTGATGTTTCAGGAGCAATGGCAGAGAACAATAGACCTAGTATAATGATATTGAAATCAATCCAGATTTCATTGTCTGTATACTGGGATTATATGCAAAGCTTTGCATTAACCGCCTTTCAGTCGTCTGCTACAGGTGCTACATAGATTACTATACTCTTGACTAATAAAAAGCTGTCTTAAATCATTTGGGATTTTTCTTTTGTATGAATTGAAGTATTCTAGCTCAATTTATGTCGCTTTATTAGAACAAAAATGGTAAAATATTAAATCCAAAGGAGATTACAGTTATGGCTAAGAAGAGTTTTACTGACATCGGAAGAAAATATAAAGTTAGTAGCGACTATTACACAGAACTCTCGACTGGTAATTATGTGGTATGGTCAACTAGTAGTGGTGCTTGTGTCGTTTGCCCGAATTGCAATAAACTGGGTGTTGTGACTAATATTGTGACTAGCAATGAAAATACTTATCAATTTAAGTGTCATTCTTGTGTGAAAAGGACAGAAGTTCCACGCTACAAATCTGAATATATTGTAAAAGCAAAATGTGAACCTTGTGCAACTTATTTCCGCACGACTGTTGAAGAAAATTTAGAACAGTTTAAAGTATTGCGTGTTAATTGTCCAAGATGTGATACGTTGGCTAATTCTGCTACAGTTCAAAAAATCCGACCAGTACAAGTAAGTTATTGTCAAGAAATTATTCAAGGGAGAGAACGTTATACTGGCTATCCCTTATATTTCCTTGATTATCTTGATGGTGAGCCTATATGGGCATTAAATCGTGAGCATTTAGACTATTTGATTAACTATATTGAAGCCGACTTAAGGAAAGAGCCACACGGTAAATATGGACAATCGTGGGCAATTCCTAAGTTCATGAAATTGGCTAAAAATCGTAATCGAGTTTTAAAAGTTTTGAAACGATTGCATAAGAAGTAATATGGTCGATTACGAACATATAAGAAAAATAGAAAGTCTGAGGTGTTGGAAGATGAGTTTTGAGACTAATTATTATAAGGTTTTTGAAAAATGTACTGCAAGTTGTGGTAAATCTTTAGACTTATTTTCAGATGATGAAATTTCAATTGCCGTTATGCTACAGTTATTAGAATTAGGTGATGAAAGAGTGTCAGAACTTTCGTTGCCATGCCAATATGTTAATGCAGTTTTTAGGGTTTTGGACAGGGCATACATGGAGGATTTTGAACAAGTTTACTGTGATAACAGTGTGTTCTCTTTTGTTCTAACAGCGATTGATGGATTGCAGGCAATGAAAGAAAATGAATTAAGCGATGTTATTAAGAAGTCATACATTATCTATGAAAATAACAAAGAAAAAATTGAGCAGGTCAATTATGATGAAGGAGAATTTAGTGACCTTTGGGAATTGGAACTATGGACTGAAGTGCTTGAAGAATTTAATACAAGCTACGCTAAGAGTGGCTATTTAAAACCGAGTGTTGCAAATTATGTGCGAAATAATTTTCAATTTTTTCTAAATCTTTAAGCCTAAGTGGAGAGTGGATACCGATGAGCAAAGTATTTGAAGGATTTGATCTAACAAATTTTTGGGAAAATAACGATTATACAAGAGAAAGATATATAGATGTTCCATTAACGGAAGAAATTTGGATTAAAGTTGAGAATGAGCTGGGTTATAAATTGCCACAATCTTATATTCATTTAATGAAAACTCAAAATGGTGGAAAACCGAAAAATGATACTTTTCAGTTTGGCGAGCCAAGTGAATGGGTTGACTTTTTTGTATCTAACATTTGTTTCTCGGGCATTGGATTTACGAAAGGTAGTTCTCTTTGTGGAAAGACTGGAATGAAATATATGATGAAAGAATGGAGCTATCCAGAAATTGGCGTTTTATTCTGGTCTGATGGCCATACTGCTTTATTCCTTGACTATACAGAATGTGGTTCAAAAGGGGAGCCAAAAGTTGTGTATGTACAAGAAGAACATAACTATAAAATGACTGTCTTATCAGAAAATTTTGAAGCATTTGTACGTGGTTTGATTAGTTATACTGAACTCCCTGAAAATTGGGATAGCTAATTATCCACAGAAAAAGGAATGCTCCTTGATTTCTGATGAATAAAAATGAATTGCAATCATCAGCACATGACACAAAAATAGTGTAGTAATCTATGTAGCACCTGTAGCGGACGACTGAAAGGCGGTAGCCTTTAGGTAAACCACCTGAGGTTTAGAGAAGTCAAACTTGCAACCTACTAACGTATGAGGTGAGAGAGATGGAAACCTACTGAAAGACGTCCCATAGTGTATACGATATAAAATATCATAACGTGTGGATAACAAAATATAGAAAACCAGCGATGGAGGGAGAAATAGCAAAAAGGTTACAAGAGATAATCCGTCAAGTATGTGCGCAAAATGATGTGCAGATATTGAGTGGACACATATCGAAAGATCATGTGCACATGCTGGTCTCAGTTCCGCCGCATCTGTCAGCAAGCAAATTGGTGCAGTATATGAAAGGTAACAGTTCGCACAAGCTGCAAATGGAATATACGGAACTGAATAAGCAATATTGGGGGAGACACTTGTGGGCAAGAGGATATTTTGTAGCAAGTACAGGAAATGTATCAGACGAGTCTTCGCATTCCGATTCCCTTACACGGAGTAGGTGAAGTTGTTGGGAGTTTAATTTGTCCATAAGAGAAGGTTTCGAAAAACAAGAAAACTTGTTGTAGAGATATCCATTTTAACAAATCTCCTTGTGCAATCTGAACTAGCACTATCAAAGTGTTGAAGATGCAAAAGTAGTATGCACATCAATGATGAAGGCTAAAACTGATGGAGATGGAAATGCTGAGAAGACTACATCTGGTTTTGATTGGTATTATTTTGGCAACTCCGACTTCCCGTTTGTACCTAGTAATAGTAGCAGTCTTCAAATCCCTGTTCCGTTGGAAGGAATGGGTGAGGTTGTTGAAAATTTAAGTTGTCCATGATCGGGAAAATGTAGGTTCTGAAACGTTGTATTATCAATGTTTTCGAGAATCTATTTTATTGTATTGCGGATTATGGTATAATATAATCAGACTTATTGCAAGACAAGCAAGGCGTGAAAATAATGGCAAATGAAAAAATTACAATTAAAATGGTGTCAGAAAAGGCTAAGGTTTCGAAGACAACTGTCTCGAGATTTTTAAATGGCAAATACGAATTTATGTCCGCTGAAACTAAAAAAAGAATCCAAGAAGTTATAGATGAGCTTGAATATCGACCAAATTCGATGGCGCAAAGCTTGAAAAATAACAAAACAGGCTTAATCGGGATCGTCATTGATGATATCGCTCATTCGTCGACAGCTATGTTGGTAAAAGGTGTGAATGATGCTTGTATGAAAGGGTCATTTCAACTCATTATGGTTGATACTTGGAATAATCCTGAAAAAGTACGCGAGCATGTTCAGTCACTTATCGATCGACAAGTGGAAGGAATGATTGTCAACAGCTCAAATGTGAATGAGCAGTTCATTAAAGAGTTAAGAAGTCAAGGGGTAAAGATCGTGTTAGCTGATATGATGTTAGAAACAACTGAATATGTTGCTGATACGATCATCATTGATCATGAAAAAGCGATGGCTGAAATGCTTAAGAAGGTTTATGCTGAAGGATTTGAGAAAGTAGGTTTTTTTTCACAACCTTTTAATCATAATTTAAGGGTAGGAAAGCATAAACTGTTCATAGAAGGATCTAAACATTTCGTTAGAAATGTTGATGAATTGATCTACATCGTTGATGAGCAGGCATCTGATAAACAAGCAGGCGCTTATCAACAAGCTTTGCAAGCGTTTTTTGATGATCATAAGGACAGCAAGCTTGCCGTGTTTGCTGAAAATGGGAAAGTCATGTTAAATTTGGTAAATGTCATCGCTCGTCTAGGATGGCGAATTCCAGACGATATTGGTATTTGTGGATATGATGAGTTAGATTGGAAAGAGATTGTAAGTAGTGATATATCGGTTATATCAAATCCATTATACCAGGTCGGATTTCAGGCCGCAGAGTTGTTAGTTAAAAGAATATCGAAAGGGAAGGATCAGTATAAACCTAAGAAAATCGATGTGCTACCTGAAGTTAAAATGAGGAATTCGACGAAAACAAATGAGAGTAGCTTTGATAAGATCGTGAGGTCGATCAATGAAGAAAACGAACTCATTGTGAAAAATTATACGAAAAGATGTTGACATTTGCAGAAAAATGGTTTATAATAACTTTGTGAAATCAAGAAAGCGTTGAACAAAATAATGAACTAGAACCGATTAAATCTACTCATTATTTTTATTTTCAAGAGGATGTTTACCGGTTAACTAAATCGGTAAACATGCTGATTTGGTCAAAAGGAGGCGAACAGAATGAAACATGGAATTGATCTGATTCAACTGGAGTAAGATCGGCGAGATGATTGAATATTGTAAGATTAAGCTTTAAAAATTTAAGAAGAGTGAGGGAATTTTTATGGTAGAGATTATTATTGGTATATTGATGATCATTTCTTTCATTGGAATGGTTTGGTACTGTGTTAAGGGTTATAACTTGATGGTCGGGTTCTTTATTATGGCAACTTTGTGGACAACACTGGCATTTATTGGGAATGTGTTAAGTCCAGATTTATATGCGCTAGAATTTATTGAGACAGTTACAAATATTTATCAGGCTGGTCCGGCAGGGTTTGCTAGTGCGATCTTAGTCAATGTTTTCTTTGGTTCTTTCTTCGGTAGGGTATTGATGGATACTGGTATTGCTGCTACTTTAATTCGTAAGGTGGTTGAGCTTGGTGGAGATAAGCCGAGAGTCACGATGACGTTATTATGTATCGTAACAGCATTATGTTTTACGTCGATGACTGGAATTGGTCCGGTTATTTCAATCGCTGTTATTGTAATGCCAATATTGCAAGCTTTAGGAATTCCAACAGCGCTCGCACTGTTCGCCTTTATGGGATCAATTATGGCTGGAATTTTTGCGAATATAACAAACTTTGCCCAGTATCAAGGAATTCTAGCGAGCTTGCAACCGGAAGGAATGCTATCACTTGAGGAGTATTATTCATTTTCTGATTATTTCCCATTTGCGATGGTTGCTTTAGTCGTATCTCTACTTGTAACACTTGTGTTTGCCAATGTTGCATTAAGTCGTTTAAAGACTTCGAAAGTTAAAGCTTGGGCTGCTACGCCTGATTCTACACCTAGTGATGCGCCATGGTACTCGTGGATTGCTGTTGTTTTACCAGTGTTATTAGTTGTACTTTTTGAGTTTCCGATTATTCCAGCATTTATTCTAGCTGCGCTTTATGCCTTGTTAACGTGTGGAAAGCTAAAAGGTGGTTTTGTTAATATTTGTCGTATGTTAGCGAAGCAATTTGCTGATGGTGCTGTTGATGTTGCGCCACTGGTTGGATTCTTATTAGTATTGGCAATGTTTAATGCAGCTGCAGCATTGGCTGTCCCATTCTTTGAGCCAATCGTAGGTGGTCTTGTGCCAACTAGCACTGTTGCCATCGCGCTTTTGTTTGCAGTATTGGTACCACTAGGATTCTTCCGTGGACCAGTTAACCTCGTTGGTTCAGGTGGTGCAGTCGCAGCTGTAGTATTAGCAGCAACGAGTTGGGAGTTAGCATTTATCTTCCCATTATTTGCCGTGTTAACAATTGCGCCTCAGCATTTGGATATTACTCAGTCTTGGGTAGCATGGGGATTAGGTTATCATAAGGTTGGGTCAAAAGATTTTATGAAGTTTTCGATTCCAACGGGTTGGATTGCAGGTGCGATTCTTTGTATTATCGCGTTAATCATGTTTGGGTGATTTATACTGAGTTTTAAATTAGGGGCTAGGTGCTTGAGGCTCGCTAGACCCTTTGTTTCATATAGTTAGGAGGAAGTTCAAGTGGCAGAACTTAGAAAGGTAAGAATGGGGATCGACGTAGGTGGTACTCATACAAAAGCAGTCGCAATAGATAACGCAACACATGAAATTATTGGCAAGTCAAGTGTAAAAACGACCCATGATCATGAGCGTGGGGTCGCAGCAGGGGTCGTTGGAAGTTTTCAAAATTGTATGAAAGAAAATGGCATTGATCCTAAAAGTGTTGTATTCGTTGCCCATTCAACGACACAAGCGACAAATGCTTTAATTGAAGGAGATGTGGCTGATATCGGTGTTTTCGGTATGGCTCGTGGGGGCGTTGAAGGTTTTTTAGCGAAGCGGCAATTAAAAATTAGTGATATTATTTTAGGGAATGAGCGGTCC
>Ga0123355_10007988_pt1 | contig 15950 bp, 10 predicted proteins | sample TergutEmb28metaG_3_FD_89872 | JGI IMG/M metagenome (GOLD analysis project Ga0123355, IMG submission 89872) | Embiratermes neotenicus P1 segment gut microbial communities from Petit-Saut dam, French Guiana - Emb289 P1 | ecosystem: Host-associated > Arthropoda: Insects > Digestive system > Gut ...
CAATTCGTGCAGACCCAGACTCTCTTTCGCTGAGGTTTGTATATTCTCTTTAATGTGCTCCCAAGTCCTATTTATGTCCTCGTCATTGTTCAAGTTCTCCAAAGCTGCAAACCTGTTTGTAATGAATAACATGTATGCATTCGAAAATTTCAATTAGGTACCAGCTGAATGCATGTCGACACAAATCTTGGATTTGAATAAAACTGTGATAATATTCACACATGTTAAACGGGTGCATAACAGATATGTGACATTTGTGCAGGACACACATTAAACCTATTTTCTTTTTCTGACACCTCAAACTTCAAAACATGAGTTTCTGACACAATACAGTCACTCACCTCATCAACGTCAGTGTCCGCTTTGATTACCATGAATGACCAGTAAGTCTTAACTCGATGAATTTTTGGTTTCTCAGGAATTATAGGAAGTTCTGTGCTTCTGTTGATAATCACAATAATGTTCTTCTCTTGGTCAATCATGTAGCGACGATTAAAAACATAATCTCTGTTAGAAAACATTCGCTGAAAAGCAAAAAGATCACCTTTAGGAAAATGATTTGTAAATGATAATTTACATTACAGGAGACTATGTTACCATTGTCTAATGAAATAAAAACTCTAAACCAGAGGTACAGAATTAATGATACCTTGTTTTATATAGGGTCACTATTTTATGTAACAAATACCACCATCTTTTGTTTGGTCCAAGAAGTCTAACAAAAATTCTGTTTAGATCTATGGCTTTTAGTTTTGGTTTATGATCCCATCAGTATATTTTACTGTCAAAAATGGAGAAACACTTCATGTTTTCATCTCATACCTATTTTGAAATATATGACAAACTTTACATATTACAAAAACAGCAGCTAACCCAACCTGTCAAGATGGTCTAAATATATCAAACTGGATTCATCACTATTATTCAACATGTTTACAAGTCTGGTCTGTAAGGCCTGTTGTAATTTTATGGGCATGCACCAAAATTACACTAAAATTTCACACCTGCACAGTGAGTAATTACCACATTTCGTGTAACCAACTAATAATTTTTACCATTTTTCGCAAGGAATGTGTAACCTTTTCCCTAGCAACATGGTGCTCATCAGCTTAATAGTGTAATTAACAAGCCAGGCAGTTTGATGACAATGACACAGCACTCTTACACGTACCGGCCATTTCATCTCCCAATACACAATGTCACTGTTACTTTCATTGTCTTGCTCAAGAACTGTCAAATTAATTGCAGTGTTGTCCCAGGTCTTGCGGAACTCTGTATCAGTCTGCGCATCCAAGAAGTCTTTGGCAGTAACATCACGGTATTTCCCATACACTACAAACATACCATATTAAGAACTCTTAGTGCAATAGCAAGATGTCTCAAATAAATACAATTAAAGTGACACACACACACATGCACCCAAACCCACCATAACATACCCCCCCCCAGAAAAAGAGAGAGACATAAGAATCTTCCTTTCATCATAATATTTCTGACTTTTGGAAGAAATATCTTGAGGATTATATGTGTGTTTCATTTTTTGTACAACTTCTGTTCAAAAAATGTTGTGACAATGAATACTTAGTCATGCACATGTTACAACTGAAATGCGCACAGAAATGCAGCAAAATATTTATGTAAACAGCATTTTTTTATCTGATTTTAATAAAAATGGATTGGTCTGATAACATTCAGTGAAAGTCTGCTATAGTGAATGTTGAAAATAATATCCAACTAACTGTTCCAGTGCTGATACCAGGCCAGAGAAAGACATACAAACAGAAAGACGTGACCCCCACAGAAGGCACAGTGCAACCTCACTCCACCAACTTTGAAGGGACTGCACAGAGCCAACAATAAATGTAGAAAAGTGACAGTTGTGTCAGAAACACTGGGGGGGAGGAGAGAGAGAGACTGCGCTTAGGCCTACAACAGTAATAAACAAATAAAAAGTAATGTCAATATCTATGTGAAAATAACTTCCTTTTTCCTAAAGAAATCTGTAATTGACAACTGCTCAGTTCAAAACCTTACTCTACAGCACCAATTCCTAGTTGCATTATGCGCACTATTCCACCAGTTTCATAAGTAGCATGGGCTTTGGCAAAACTCAAGGCTGGTTCAGAGTCACATTCATCTGCCTCTTCCTCCCTACCCATGCTGCCACCACTCTCACATACATCATACAACAACTAATCTAAGCTGGTAATGACACGTGGCAAGTTTACTGCCTACAAATGCACAAGAATGGAAGCTGAAATCCTTCTCAGTGTAGCCGTATGTAGTCCTTTTGGAAGGCATCATGCTTTTGAAGTCTGATGCGTAACAAACAAATTTTACATTCTGTAGAAATGATGTATATTGTGGATGAGTGGCACAGTTGTCCACAAACAACAAAATGTTTCTCCTTTGCACACCAGCTGAGGCATCCAGTACCCTTAAAATCACCGTGAAACTTGTTGTGGTCATCTACAAATTTGTGTGTAGTATTTCACTTTTTTAGAACATGGTATCAATGATTTTGCAATCATGATGGACATATACCACACATGACAGGAACATAAACATTATATCACACAAATTATAACTGTCAAACTCAACAAGATGAAAAGAGATTGATGGAAAACAATATTATACTAACAACTCCACAACACAGTTCACAGGTTTTCCACCTTCCCTATCATCCCCACCAATCCACCTTCACCCACCCTTGGATATGTGGTGACATTCCATAAGTTAACAGCTGTTACCATTACAGTCAAGTTACCACTACTGTATGTTACAAAAATATTATGTTACATTCACCCAACTTTCCTCAGAAACAATCAAGTTTGGAATAATGTTAGTCAGGGCCAAGAATTCTGAATTATTAATGAGGGAAAATAACATTTCCAGGAATGATACAGCTTATAAAATTATATGTTATTTACAAGATATTTTTGGGACCAGAAAACATGATAGATACTTTTGGGAAAGTGAATACATGTATCTCTCTACTGTTTTTTGCTTACCTAAAAGCACTTAATAATGAATCAGAAGTAATTAAAGAGTTGACTGGGAATGAGAATTCAAACCACATCCAATTCTCCACTGTAACATCTGCACATTTCTTACGTGGCCTTGGCTACCATACACACTTGGCAGGAGTACCAAATGAATTTTATAATACCCTCAGAAGTGTACTGTGCCCCACAGCAGAGAACAGAACAGTTACATTTTATAGACTATATTAGCTTAGACAGATACCTAATTGTTAGTTGCATGCAGCAATCAATAATTTTACTTTACACAAAGAAATAACATCTCAATAGAAATCTTAAGTCTGTATGGAATATTAGTTTTCCTGTATCCTATGAGAATACACACCAATGATAACATTGCTACACCCACCAACTTCAAAATTCTGAAAAATCATTGCAATTTTGGTAGAGTACAGACAAATGAGCAAAGTGGTTAATTATAGAAAACAAGCAGCATCTCATTGTCCTTCGAAAAAGACATTTGTAACTGCATCCACTTGTCTATGCATGTCACTATGGGCCAGTGATCTAGTGATAGGCTTACTGTCAACTTGGCAGTGAATAAACATTACAGGCTTTACAGTAATGCTGGACAACTACTGGTTTCTCATGAAAGTCTGTTCAGTGAACACGTGAGCAACATTCCAATACTGCAGAATATTATTCCTTCAATATGTCAGTATGATAAACATAATAACTAACCTCACTGTCACTTAAAAGGCTACAATTCATGTTGAAATACCACTAACCACAGATTTTTTTTTGCATAGATCCTGCGTTTATGACAGTAGAACATTCAAATACAATTTAATGGTTATGTTATAAATTTTATTGTTCCTCACAGGCAGCTTGTAAATTAGATATATCTAAAATTTCTAATTCAGTGGTTTAAAATATGCTGCGAAATAAACATGAAGTATAAAAGGTATGAAGGAGGAGATGTTAATTGAAGTGATTAGGAGTCAGGAAATTTCACTATGGTGTTCTTGTAATTTAGGAACTTATATTTCAGGACACAATGCACACCTTTATAAATGTACAGCCCATGATGAACTTCATCTTCCTTCCTCCAGACTATCAAATCTTCTCTCTCCAAAAATGGCTTCCATCCACAGACATCTAAAATGGAAGGCAAATCTTGTATGCATCAGCTGTATCATTTTCCCATAAGGTGTTCGAACACACAGTTCAAGACAAGCTGCATCACAAAGATAGAAACATTATAATTTTATTTCACCTAAATCATAAGCAGTACCAACCAAAGGATCACTACACTGCAAATGTGGGGATGCAAGAGCCCTGCCTTGTGTACACTGGCTGGCCTGTCCAACTGCCAACTTTTTCACAATTTACATATCCCTGTGCTCCACAATGGCAAATGCTTACAATCAAGAAATTTAAATCATGGAACAATTCTGTTACAAGAAACAACAAATAAGAATAGTCTCACTAGGCAACAGCAAGAACCTCATACCTCCTGGTAATGTATGTACAACACCCTTTGAGAGTACCTCCTGAATCTACTGGCAGTTGTAGATACTACAGAGAAAATAGGTTGTGACTGGTATCCACAAGAGAGTCTGTAGATAACTAAATATTAAATGCTGTACATAATAGTCAGTGAAAGAATAAAACACTTCCAATCAAACATATGGGCTTGATACCAACAATTTGATAAATTTTCTGACATATTTCCCTAAACTCAAGCAATATGAACAACAAACCTTCAAACAGTTTTATTTTTCCTGTAGTTTCATCAATATTTACATCTGTGCCTCAGATGATACAATTCAGCTAATTTTAATAGAACAGTCTTGCTGAGACTTTTTGTGGTTTTCCTCAGTCCATAAAGGCAATTACCAGGACAGCTCCTTCTTTAGGTTATGACTACTTCCAAATCCTTTCTGGTTCATCAATCATCATATGATTTGATGCCACACAGAATCAGATGTTGAAAGCATTTGATTGTTTAGTTAACCATTGTAAAAGAAACTGCAAAAAGACTGGTAAAAAGGTTGTTATCTTTATCTTTAACTAAGTACCAAGCCTTAAAGGCAGTCTTAACCTTGGCAACAGATGCCTTGACTACTTGGCCCTTGGGGAAAAAGCACCCTGGTACCAAACTGATTAATCAGCTGGGTGTGCCCCAACAGTCATCTGGGCACTTTGGGGAAGAGACAAATCTCTTGCCCCTTATAAAACCACAAAAACGGGATAGTCCACTAAGCAAATTTAAAAATAAATTATATATTCACAGACCTACATGAAATAAGGAAACGGAAGGCTAACTGGATTGGTCACATTTTGCGTAGAAACTGCCTTCTACAACGGGCTATTAAAGGAAAGATAAAAGGAGGTATAGAAGTGACAGGAAGATGAGGAAGAAAATGTAGGAAGCTACTGGATGACCTTAAGGAAAGGAGAGGATACTCACATTTGAAGGCGGAAGCTCTAGATCGCACTATGTGGAGAGCTTGATTTGGAAGAGGCTTTGGACCTGTTGTAAGACAGACTACTAAATGAATGAATATTCATAGAAATCTCACATACACATCCACAAATAATTTTCTGATAATGACAACTTTAATACAATGTACTAGTGAAAGTCCAAGCTTTGAAACAAACTGTTAAAAAATTTGCATTCTCTCTCCATTTCTGAAATTCCCATATTCTGGTCCTTAGACCAAAACAGAATTCATTCACTAGTAATGGTGGTTCCTGACAACATATAAGAGTCACCAAGAAAGTTTTGAGACTGATGTAACAACATATAGTGCTAACATGGACCCTGTTTCTGCATGAGAGTACTATGTAGATGTAGATTGAGGATGCAGTGTTTAGAATTTACCCCTTTCAAAGTGGCATCCTGGCAAATTGAACGTCCCAATTTCAGCAGTCCTGCCACTTCTGGAAGCATACCTGAATGCTTATTTCTAAATGGTCTTCAGTTCCATCATTGAATTTTCAAGTTCACTTCCTTACTGTCAACTAAAGTACAGAAGCTCCATCAAAATTGCGACATACCTCTTTCAGAGCAATGCGTTTTGTTTGAACACTTGCAATAATCAATACTGGGAAGGGCTGCATCAATCACCATACGCTTATGACATTGTGGACATATTAATGTGCAGTCACGCAGTTCATGCACAGCCTCAAGTTCATTAAAATGTCTGTAAGCATAACGACACATGGTGTAAAAGGCTCATATTGCAAACTACACTTGATTAAAATATAAGCACAAGACATCTTTTAAAAGCCATGAATACATCATCCCAGTGAAATGATATCAGTTCAGCGTGATTCCATGGGTACATGAATATACTTTATTCCTCTGAAACCCATAACACATACAAAAGGCCTAAGTTAGTATTCAGAAAAACCTACAATCCACAAAAGTGATATGGGTTCCACATAAAAAGAAAGCAAGATTAGTCTTTGTAATGTGATGCTGTGCTGTTTGGTAGACAGCTATTGCTGTTCAGATAAAAGTAAATAATGCAGTGGATACCAACTACTGAACTCCACAGGATCATCGCAGAAGACCTCTTCTTGATAGTCATTAGAGTGGGAACCTTAAATTTTGCACAAGCAAGTTTTTCAGTTTCCAGAATTAACTAAAAATCAATAAAAAATAGACACAAAAATTTTACCTCCTCTACAGACATAAAGGGAAAAGAATAAAGAAATTTACTTTTGCCTCGCTGTTTCACGAAACATTATGTCGCACACACCACACACACACAGAGTTGCATGTACTGAAATGACCATCACACATGACAAAATACATGATTCAAATTACAATAGCCCAGCAATGTTAGTACACAATTTCAGCATGCCGATGGAATTTTTTATAAGAATCCTATGTGGGAATGACGATGTGTTTGTGTCTCTTTCCTGTTTAATCTTAACAACTGCAACACACACACACAGTCATGTTTATATTATGTCATTTTCTCATTACTTTTATCAGAGTCTTTGATATTTGTAATTGCTGTGACTTTAAATATGAGTCAAAGATTTTAGGTTCGTAAGTGTATTTCAACTAACGAACTTTAATTTTACATAATTAACGTAAGGTAATTAAAATGGGTTGAATTCAGGTTCTAATTCTGTCTACATTTTATAGAAACTGACGGTTCATCGCTGAGTGCACAACAGTCTGCCACTGTGTCTATGCTGAGACAGACAACACCCTGTGATTATATTTCTTTATGATCAATTTTAATATAATATTTTCATCTACATGTAGGTCTTTACAACTGTAATACAATTATTCCATCTACACCTAGGTTTTTACAACTGCTTTTCCTTTCAAATTCCTCATAGATTTCTCTTCTTCCCCATTCGAACAACATGCCCTGTCCATCTAATCCTCCTTGACTGAATTTTCTGAACAATATTTGATGAGAAGTAAAAATCATGAAGATTTTCATCATGCAATTGTAAATGCAACTACAACTTAGAAAAGTTATGGCATTATTTATTTTCAGCAGAATGGCTGACAAAAATTCTGACATAGTATACCTAACAATACCCGAAACACTAAACAAAATGTCATGACATATTTCATACAGGTGTAATTTCCTAGCTACACAAAGTGAGTCACAAGTTGATGTCTTAAATTCAGGGTCTTATTCTTGAGGACACTCCCAGTACAGAACTGGTACATAAAAATAGGCCTGTTTCTGATGAAGGGTTACGGATTTATTATTATCACAATGTTAAATAAATAAGTGAGCAAGTACCCCATACACTGTTGCTAATTTGCAATAAATATTCATACTGACCGACCACAATTTGTGAATTTAGTGCATACAGTTCTTTCAGAGTGTCCTTCAGATGGATTGAAGTATCCGAAATGTAATGGGTAAATGCATCTCATATTACTACTTCTGGCTGGTATACCAGATTTTACATGTGCTCCCAAACACACAAATTTAGGAAGCCAGATCTCGAGATATGGGTGGCCAGTACAGACCACATGGCTGACCAACTGATCAGGGAGGCAATGATAGAGATACATTTTTTTCAAATATGTGTAGTGCTGAGGGAAGTAATTTTGAACATTTTGTGTAGTTTCTGCAATAAAGACTTTATTAAAGTATGTGCTCACATACTTTTTTATTTTTTTAATTCAGATAATGAAAAATCTGGATACAACGAGAATCAGACCTGTGGTTATACAACACTTTGGTCAGGGTATGACTTCAAGAATATGATCCTGAAGTTACAGAATGTCAATGTTTTATACAGTCTTAAAACACTTTCAGGTGGAAATAACTTAAATGTTAGATGTCAGAGAACACACGTTAATACTCCTTCCACAAAATTTAAAACCCCGACAAAGTTGCACAAATTCAACTGTGGGCGCATTTAATGACTTCTACATTTTTCATTTTCTAAACCTCACCATTTCCAGGGTTTAAAAATTCAGGATACCACCACTAGCACTACATGTATTGTGAGATTTCCTGTTATAAAATGTTCAAGGAACGTGACTGCAAAAAGTGGCAAACTGACATAGCAATTAAATAAAAGCCATGGCAGACAGAAGAGAAACAAGGAAGCAGAACTTCAATAAAGAATATAAAGTATTTCAAAGCAATAGGTACAGAAGTACTGTGCAAGATTTCAGCCTTTTGCAGCAGTGTAGATGAGGTCTTTGTCTATCTGGGATGTGATGCCGCACCAATGGTTAATTGGTTCCTACTTTATCAAGATGACATGTTGACTTCATTTTCAAGGGTTGAAATTTCTGTCATTCTTCTTGGACACTTCAATGCTGGAAAAGCCATAGTGTAGGATGCACTCCTACACATATTAAATCTCAAATAAGAGTAGGAAGCACCTCCCTTACTTCCATGTGTGTGCCAAAATGCAATTTCTTTCATGAAGCACGAGAGCGAAAGGTAAATTCATGGCTTCAACTGGGTGATCACATTTTTACAACACTACAACATTTATGAAACTGCTATGCCAAGGGAACTTCAAGCCATTGATATTGGAGGTGCACATAATCTCAGAAATTTGTGCTACATTAAAATATGAAACTCGACCAGAATTACAATGCCATAAGTCTGAATTAGACAAGAAGGGTCTTCATAAGAAAAGATGGACATTGTGTGCTGTAGGGTAAAAATGGATGAACAAAATAATGAGCAATGTGATTTACAATAAATAATTGCTGTTACATTAATACTACATACGGAACCAAATACACACCCGAAGATCTCACCATCAGGAATTCTTTCCCTTTCCCAACTGAACATAAATATTCCAGCAGCAGCCAGCAGAAATTCCTTTCCTCCCCTCGACAGCTGATGTCTCATTTTCTTCACAAATTCCTTCAAAGCTACTTCATCCCACAGTCTGCTATAAAGACTAAAAATCTGCTGGCCTCTTCTAATTCTGTGTGCCAAAACCCATTCACACTGTTGCACACACGCTCGAACAACGTGCAGCGACTGTTCTTTCAGGGGCTGAGGGAATCTACGTGCCCCTCGCTTAATGTACAACCACAGAGTAGAACGGGCGCATAAATTCGATCCCTGGGAATTATGTACTACTATATTGCCTGATGTATTTATAAGTGTGGAATAACATGTCAAGATTCCAGCTTTAAATTTATCACCAAAAGAACAGCATTTAGAAACAAGGAAATATTTTGTTCGCAGTACTGCATTATTACAGCGGCTGCTCAATAAACCTCGTGGCACGCTACGGTAATACATTACCAACAGTGATTAGATTAAAACAGACATCAACTAATTTTTACATCACACTTATTAAACGTAAAATTTACTATCACATGAACCGCACATCACTTAAGCCCTAAACAAACTTGCAGCCGGTGCCTTTAACAAACAAACGGTCCATGTTAACTCATACCATGCCTCATACGCCTACTGATCCACGGGCATAAGATGAATCCACAGGTTATAGGATGCAGTTCCTAGCAGTGTCATAGTTGGCTTCAGCCGCGAAGTAGATGGACTTCTCTCTTCTGGTTATTAGGCAGCGAGTAGTGGTAATTCCTTACCGACGTTTCGAGATAACCTATCGGTCCCGTACTCAAAAGTCAAAAATCCGCTCGTGACTCGACAACTCAGCGTATGGAGCTATGGCATCCTGGTCTGTATCCAGACTCGCGTATAGTCACTTTCTTCGTTCTTTAACCTGCCTCGCTTAGCAATCTGCACGCTATTTCGTTCATGGCTTCCACGGACTTCATTCATTGTCTTTATTTGCAGCACATTCCAAATTCTTTAATCTGTGTGCATGATTACACGAATTCATGAGTGTCTGGATTTTTTACATTTTTGTTGCAAAGGGTATGAAAAGAAAAAACGTCATAAATTTGCAGATTCTCACGGCGGTTGTTACTCAATTGATGGTCGTCACATAGGTTGTTTGCCCATGTCAGAATAAGCCTACAAGTCTTGAATTCTTTCCGCTCACGGGTCTCACACACCTGTCTCCAAAGTTCCCAGCTGGTCACCATGCGCGGCAGGCAGTCAATGGGTGCCGTTCACATGCTAGTCTCCGTGCAATTGTCATTTTGCCGAACGGGTGCATAGCTGGCTACCTCCATACACATCCATAGTTGGTTTGCCAGTTCCTATTCGTGCCACCAAATTCAGCACCGAGGGCAGACGTGTTAAAACATACATACGCACATACATTCATACATACATACATACAAAGATATTGGTTTCGTAAATAAAAAAAAAAACATACCATGCGAAAGCCAAATATGAAACAGGTCAAAAAATACTACACATGACACAATGATAGTACGAATACACGACAAAAACAGTACTAATAAAACGCCAAAAATAATAAATCCAAAACACAAACAAACGAATAAGAAAACATAACAAGTTTTAAACATTAGTTATGAAGGACACTCCCATTATACACGACAAGTTAAACAGTGTAATACAACTTAAAAGTTGAATACAAGTTAAACATTTAAAATATAAATTATGTGTATTATTGCTATGTTGTTCCAAGAATTCTGTAAGTGATTAAAATGAATGAGAAATAAGATATTCAAGTAGTGTAAAATTAAGCTGCGCTCTGTCGTTGCTAAAGATTCTTGATACAATTAGGTAAACTATCAAAAGATCTTCATACCAGAGTAGGAAACATCTCTCTAAAAACATAAAAGGTTAGCAGTAGGTAAATACAACTGATTCTTCTTTCTTGTATCTAGTTTATGTACAGATAAGTTAGTTTGAACATTTTTCTGATTATTCACCACAAATATCATAAAAAAATATACACTGACATGATGCAAGTAGAATTTCTAGCTTCACGAATAAATGTCTACGTCAGCTTTTAGCTCCTGCATCGGACATAATCGTATTTATTCTCTTCTCTAATGTCAATACACGACGTATATTGATTGAATTTCCCTAGAAAATTATTCTGTAATTATGGAAATATGCAAAGCACAATGTCCTCAGAATCTATTCTTAATATGTGGAACAATTTTCTTACTGCAAAACATGCAGTATTCAATTTGGGAAGATTTTTTTTTTTTTTTCCGGTTCAAATGATTATCAATTTGCAAACCCAAAAGCTTTGTACTTGTTGTTTCTTCTATGAGTTTATTGCATATTCGATAGTAAATGGAGCATACAATGAGCTTACAGGTGTAAATTTGACAATATTTGCGACCAGATGTGATTCCCCCTCTGATCCATGGTAGTTAAAATGTGAATTACAATATGTAACCATGATATTTTGCTATCCGTACTCCTTGGTGCGTTTGAAATTGTGGGCCGTATGTTTTGATCCGTGAACTGCGGAAAATGATTTGAGTGTGTTTCTCTGTGTGTGTGTGTGTGTGTGTGTGTATATATATATATATGTATATGGGAAAGGCGGGAAAGTATTATTCATTGATTTGCTGGTGTGCTGTTTGTGGGTCGTTGATCAGTGATTTATCATGTTGTGTGATGACATTTGCGCCATATCACATTAATATTTTTCCGGCTTTCTGTACAAACACAATTTCTGAAGTTACATATGGCTGATGTTAGACTGAGGTTAGTTGTGATGTAGTTATTTATTATGTAAATAATATACGAGTTCATGTGCTTTGAACGTAGTGTGTACGGCTGCCACAATAATATTTCTTTTTGTGTGAGTCTATGATTGTGCCCTCAATGTTTCGGCGTTGCAGCAGCAAGTTTACTGTAGCGATAAGCACGTTTGATTTTCCTGTAATGACATTAAATTGGCTACTGAATAGGAAATGAAACTGGTGGATTTTGTCGTATGTTTTACTGGTAAAGTCCGTGAATAATGATTCCAGGAGACGGTGCTCATATAGCCACATTAAGCTGGTGGAGTATATCCTGTCACACATGTTTTACTGGCTTTTACGTGAAGAACTAAATTACTTCAGAAGACACGCATGTAGTGATATTCTTGGTGTCCTGTCGGTAATCAGATAATGATATTTCGCGAAATTTTGAACGTTGGCCGTACCATGGTTCAAATTGACGTACAGATTATGACGTTCGTTATTATGCGGTTTTCCCCAATTCCCTGTTGCATCCCCCCTCTTCGGCCAAAATACACTAGATCTGTAATGGTAAAGGTGCAGTTACCTCTGTGAATGCTATAAAGCCATATGGGGGAATAGAGATACAGCTATGCTCATTCTTAATTGCTGCACTAGATGAAGGTAAGTGGTCAAATTGTGACCTGGCCTCTTGACAAGGGGGGATGCCAGTATGCTGGTTGGGCCCCAGAGCTGGTCTGGTCATTGCAATATAATGGTTTTAAATAATAACATTTTCATGATTTAGAGGAGTGACAGCATGTAACCAGGTGAATTGGCTGTAAATTGCATTGACTTTTGTTTGTTGAGTATATAATTTCTTGTACCCCTTATAACTGGAGTAAAATAAAGTAATTGTATAGGTTATACACTTATTTATTACTTTAGAAACAGTCTCCAAATTCTAATCTCTATTCACTGCTTTTATTTTCAGACCAGGAAGGGGCCAGACTCCTGTTATAAATCAAACTCTTCAGCTGACTCAGGAGCTAAACAAAACCAAAAGTAGTCTGATGTGGGCAATCATCAATGGAGTTCTGCTGGCCATAGTTTTATATGATGTGTAGGTACATTAATTAACACTACTTTGTGGAATAATTAACTGATGCTGGTATAACCTTAGCTCCAATTCCTTATACCAGAACCTGGCGTTGGATATGATCATGAAAAGGTTCTATCCCCCTCTTTTTCTTCACAAGTGCTTTACATAAGTGCCATCTTTATGTTGTCCTCCAATTTTCATTTTTGTTCTGTACACATCTGTTGGAGTCCGTACAAAATTTATGATTTACAAGCACAACTTTAAATATTTTAATATCAGTAAATGACCTTTACACCCATTTCGATATCCATTTCATTCCTTGCGTGTCATATGCCCTTATGCATATTGATACCGTTTTGTAGAGATGACCGATATGTGTTACACATAGAAAAGTGTGCCCCTACATTACAGGTGTTGAGATTATGGAATTTCACCCTCATGGAAATTATAAAACATTAACATGGAATTCATGACTTGTGGAAATTTCCATTTATGGAAATTTGGGGTAAATTTTAACATTATGTGAAAAGGTATGCAAAACAAAAAAACAGCCAAAATATTTTTTAGAAGCAATTAGGTAATCTGATTCTTTTGCTGCATGTGTCATTGACGGGTGGATATTCAATGGGCCAGTGGCCAGCATAAGTATGTTTCCATGACACTGGGATGGCTGATGGTGTAGTTACTAGGTTTGTGAAAGAGGATGTCATGTTCATTTTTTGGGTGGGGGGGTACATACTGTTCTTTCTGATGCATAAGAGGAGCTTGCTTTAATTGCAGTTGTGGACTCGGAAGATGTGCATGGCGTCATATTTCCATGTACAACGTGGGAGTCAGTGGAGAAATAGGATTCTTCTTATATAATTTTGTGCTATGAACATGAACTTAAGAGCACATTCTTTCCATAATGGAGGGGCAAACTGTATTGTTATTATAGTAGTTATATACTGTAATAAATGAATTAAATTATCTTTAGTATCATTACCATTGTAATTCATATCATTGTACCGTATGTCACAGAAGAGTGGTTAGAATCCTGCTTCGTATTCTGGAGGATCCACCAAAGAATCTTCAGTAGGAGGCCAGTTATTCTGACAGCTTTTTTGTAGTTTTGCTCAGTTCCTTAGCTTAAACGGAGCATGACTTTTCCCCTTCCACATCCTTTCTCCAGTGTCATATACTCTTTGCAATTGACAGTGTCATTTAATAACTTATTAGCATAACATTCTTTTGAGTTCACATTCACAGCCATTTCACTGCAGGTACTATGGAGCAGCATCCTCCAGAATCTGAATAGTCAGTTATGTAGTAGTAATTCCTTGCCCAAAATGGAATCATATGGTTTATTACTGCGTTGGAAGAGTATAGTGCTTGCTATCCTGAGCCAGATGAATCCATGCCATTGTAGTGTTAGAAATTTTATTTCATTAGTGTGGGAATTTGACAGGTGATTTGTTGGGTTGTGATGCTGTGTAATGTTATTGCTTTTCCAGGATATACACATGCCCTACATATACTATGACAACTGTGTATTTTGAGTGGATGGCGGCTCTAATTCTCATGTTGAATACAATGTATCATTTTGGTCGTTATGTGCGAAGAACTTTTTATTTGGATTCTGTTGTCCTCTCTCCAACCCAAAAAAAACTGCTGGGTGTTTCTGATTCAGGTACAGTATTTATTAGGGAGAGAAAGTAGGATTGTGAGATGAGCATGTTTTGTGTGCATGCCCCTCCCTTTGAACTTATAAACTAGTTGACCAATTTTATGAATAATGTGCCTTTGGAGTCCATCCCATGCCACACATTTTAATTTTGTATAATGCATAATAACAGCTTTGAAGATGTACAAACCCTTGAGCTTTCCAGATATTTTGCTTGACCCTAGACAGTGTTTCTACTGCATAACAGTTCCTCAACCAGGGGTCCACTAATTTTCCAAAAGCCTATAGCCATTCCCAAATTGTAGACACCAGAGAGCTAACATTAAGTAAGGTCCATACTGACGACCTACTCTTCTGGAGTGACCTGTAAACTTCACTGTTACCTAACGCTTTCGGCTCTTTTCATGTGAACTGATACACATTTTTGTTTGTAAGGAAAGATTACAATAATTATGATGAAAATATTAGGTGACCCTGTACAAAATTTAGTTGCCTGTATGACTAGACTCTTGGAATTTGCACCCCTGCATTCAGCTGTTCATTTTTCCTCTTCTTTTTTTAAAGTGTTAGACATCCCGTTGTGTCATTTATAATAGTGACTGGAATTTCTCACTGTCCACCTGCTTCATTATTGATATTAATTTAGCATTTTATTACAGTGACATGTTTTGACCAAATGTGGTTATCTTCAGGCCAACCAAATTATAAAAATGCCAACTTATTATAAATATTTAAACGCATGTGTCGGATGGATTGTTATCTCAGCCCTATAGTTTCTTGGAACAACACAGGCCTTCATTTATTCTATAGTGTATAGATGTTATTTTTATTTGTTATATGTTGGTTATAATAGATCACCTAAAATGCATAAACTAAAATAGGTTATCCCGTTGTGTGTGAAAATCATTAAGTTTATTGTAGATTAACAAATTTTATTTTCTGTCACCACAACAATAACAGTGTAGGCTAATGTTATTACAACATGTTTCGACCCATGGGGGTCATCTTCAGGCTGGACTTAGGAACCTGTTTTACATCTCTGTTCTTACAGTGTTGTTTTACCACTTTGCAGTCGGGATCCCTCATGCATTACAATTAGAGTAAGAGAATCTTTTTGTACTGTCTGTATGTAACACTAAAGGAGCTTCGTGG
>Ga0123355_10007989_pt1 | contig 15950 bp, 7 predicted proteins | sample TergutEmb28metaG_3_FD_89872 | JGI IMG/M metagenome (GOLD analysis project Ga0123355, IMG submission 89872) | Embiratermes neotenicus P1 segment gut microbial communities from Petit-Saut dam, French Guiana - Emb289 P1 | ecosystem: Host-associated > Arthropoda: Insects > Digestive system > Gut ...
AAAAAAAAAAAAAAAAAAAAAAAAAAAAAACCCGCAGTTCCAAGCAGACCTCATACAAGCTACCTCCAAAAAACATAAATATCCCTCACACACACACACACACACACACACACACACACACACACACACACATTACTACCTGCATACAGAACTTTACATGCCTAGCCACTGTAGTCAAACAGAATTTTCATACGGCTTACATGTCACACGTCACGTTACATACTTGAGAATGTATGTTTTTAAAGAGCTATTATACATAATTATCGGGGAGTTTAATGAATTGTATTCCTCAACCAATATTGTTCGGTTGATCAAATCGAGAAGAGACGGGCGGGGCGTGTAGCACGTATGGGGGAGAGGTGTATACAGGGTTGTACTGAGGAAACCTGAGGGAAAGAAACCACTTGGAAGACCCAGGCGTAGATGGGAGGATAATATTAGGACGGAACTTCAGGAAGTGGGATTTGGGGGGGGGGGCATGGACTGGATTGATCTGGCTCAGGACAGGGACAGGTGGCGGACACTTATGAATGCGGTAATGAACCTTCGGTTTTCCATAAAATGCGGGATATTTCTTGAGTAGCTGAGAACCGGTTAGATTCTCAACGATTCTGCTCCATGGAGTAAATATTATACACAATTTCCGGGCACCTGATTTGGTGGAAAACAAGATTAGTGAAAAAGTTTCAAGAGAACCCAAATAAAGCTTCTAACCCACACGCCACTCCACAAAAGCCTGCTTACAATAGGAGTCTTGCATGCGTGCAATAAGCTGTGAATGAAACAGAGGAAACATGTCCAGAATATTACACCCAATTCCGTTTCCCTTCCCAGTTTCACTTGTAATAAAGGGGAAATGTGTACTCCAATTAGGGAACATACTCTTAAAACGCATACTCTGTGCATGTCATCTCACGCCGGTGATGGTATTTTGTACACACATATGCACCATCCCCAGCAGAACTAATCCAAAGCACAAAGCGCACATATTACACAGCATATTCATAAAAGATATTTCCTGTATTTCACTGAATATATACAACTGAAAAAGTTTACATACGACTTTATAGGGTAAAGCAGGGCAAGTACGATACGTCAAGGAATTCACAGTAACAGGAATTCTCTTCAACAAGCAAAGCCGCTGTCACCAGTTTAACATTGTGGGTGATTGCTATGTCAATGCACAAGACGCATATTCAAATCCAAACTCTTACACGCTAACACTATATTAACGTTTAGTCGACTGGAGTGGGTATTTAAAGTTTAATAGTTTATATAAAAAGAGTATTATTTGAGGAGAAAAAACTGTGATATAGACGGCATTTTGCGGAAAATACACGAGATTATGCAGATTTTATATTCGTGGTTCCGTGCATCGTAATTCCAGGTTGAAGAAATCCAACGTGATGCAACAATATGCAGATATTTATTTACTGCTAAATTACTCTACATGTCTCGAGCGTCCATCGTGCCCATCATCAGGAGTATATAAAACTGTATTTGCAGCCACTGGTACAGATCATACTATCTGGGGAGCAGGCTTCCTCATACATGACCAAATAAGGTCCTTATTTGGTCACGTTTGAGGAACCTCGCTCCCCAGATAGTATGATCTGTACCAGTGGCTGCAAATACAGTTTTAATGTACTTCTGATGATGGGCGCCCGAAACATGTGGAGTAATTCAGCAGCAAATAAATACCTGCATATTCTTGCAGCTCGTTGAATTTCTTCGACCTATTATGCGGGATGTCTTAAAACTGCGGCAAAATTATTTCTTGCCTAATACATGCATTTCTTAAAATGTTTACCTACGCGAGTTCGCGTAGGAAAACGCAAGTTTTTTAAAACGTAAAAAATGACGTTAACATACTGCATGCATGTGGATGCGTTGCCCCTATGAGTGGAATAGGAGAGGCTCTTTCTCCCATCTAGCATGGCATTCAATTCATTTCCGAATACTCGTCATTTATTCTAGCAAAGTATCAAGTCCCACGTGCTATGAACTGCTGACATTCTTAAAAGTCTGGGAAACAAGAACTCCGAACCCGCTTTACCAGATAATTTACTTTCAAATTAAGCTACTATAAGAAACTAAGAGAAAGATTTCGAATAACTGAATATTCTTGTACGACCTGACGTATAAAATAAATTAATCTATTACAAGATTCATTGGCATTAAAATGTGACTTACTTACATATTACCGTCCTCACTTGCTCCAACATATTTAAGACGCGTGCCCACAACACACACACACAGACACACACACACACACACACACACACACATGAAAGAAAAAGGCATCGGTGTTCCAAGCCTGTCAAAATGACCAAAACACACATTATTAAGAATTTCATGTTTCGTTTTCTTGCAAACGTTTCAATTAAAAAAAAACCCTGTAATTCTGTATACTAAAAAATTAAACTCTGTCACAGCAAACACGGCAGAAATTCAAGTTTGCCTTAAATTCCGGATTACTATTCAGAACACTGTGAAAACGTGGACCAGGGTCAAAGTTGTCCCGGATTACTGTAGCTTTTAAGAAAGCCTGCAATTCATGTGTGAAACTTCAAGTTATGCACAAAAAAAAACATAAGGAATCTTTGGGAGCAACAAATTATATGGGATTGAGAGGTCTTGCATCATATGACGCACTCAGTCCGCACGTCTTCTCGAAAACTCAAGCTCTTCCCACCTTTTACGCCAGCGTTTCCCAACCAAAGTTCCGTTAAACATCGTTAGGGCTAGGCGGGCATCCGTGGGATTCATTAACATTTTGGAATACCGCAAAAAAATCCCAAATACACATCAAAATGTCGCAGTAATTTGTGTCCGGAGTAATTCCAGCGCAACAATAACTGCCTCTTTGATCTTGGTCAGTTCGTATTTAAGGTTGTGCTGTGTCTGTAGGCTGGTGTCTCTCTGGATGCGATAAGGTACTTTAGGGTTCCTCCATCGAACTAGGTTGTAGAACAGTGTTCTACACAATAATAAATTCGAAAGGACGCATTTATACATCATGTACAGCAAGAACTTCAGCCCGTAGTGGCCGTTAACTCGCAAATAAAAACGAATCGCTTTACAAGATTCAAACACAAACACCAAAGCGAGAATGACGGCTAACCACCAACTGCATAAAACCTACCACAACAGTCAAACATATCATATCTAGAAAAGGAAACACGAACATGACTTCCTATAAATATACCCCATCCCCCCGAAATGAAAAGAATGTACGAAAACGTTAGCATTCTTCCAAGTATCTCACTCGCGAGTTACACCTGAATTCGACAAGAACTGTACACTTCGCTCAAATATTTATGCATTACTTGAATAATGCATAGCACTGGCAGACCAGTAATACGGTATCGTTAAGTAAAGGATATGAATCACTCGATCATTTAGGCCCAGCACGGTTCCAAGCCGATAAACTTTCCAGATTGGCTTAGTTTCCGCGAATGGATTATTACACACACGGTTAAGACCACTCGCTTCTGACAAAACATGGATTGCTTGTTTATTCTACGGACGAAAGTTTGAAAACCGGTAGCCGAAAGAAGTGTTTGCAGGCATATTTTATCTTCAAACCCACCTGCATGATAATGACTGTATTTTACCTTGGGGTCTGTACTAAAATTTAATTTTGGTTTAAAAAAACTACTTTATGCCGAGTTTGGGAAAGAGTGGAGCTATACTTCCACCCCCGCTAAGCCTACACGGCGTGCGTAGGTACGGTTTTATTTTCCTACTTTACACGACTATCGCATCAAATTTACCTAAACCGCTAAGAGAATATTATGGTACGATATAAAGTTCAACGTGAATATGCAGTCAATTACTACAAAAAAACAATAAAAACTAATCGCTTGTCCGTCAAACACAACTGCATATTCATAACTACATATTTCAAAAGTCTGGAAATCAGGCACCTCACATGAGTTAATAATCTTTCAATAACAGACCATGCAGTACTGCAACTGTTCGTTGGTAGCAGCTTCTATTTGTAGTTACCGTAACGACTTGCATCGCATCAACAACTGTGGTGGGAGAGCATTCGATAAATACATATACTCGTTTCCAGACCCGTATATACTCGTCTACGGATGTTTCTCACGCACATACTTCACTACCAGTTACACAGTTACCCTTACCTGAAGGGAGAGAAGCGGCGGCCATGACGTGGGGTACGTGCGCGTGGTTGTGCCAGCAGACACCTGCAGAATGCGGAAAAGACGCCAAACCTATTCCACCTACTCGAGGACCTTCTAAGTTAAAGGTACCTACAACACTTGTAACAACCCCTCCAATTCAAGTCAAACAGAATCGCCATTGGCTGGCCACATTCTTCCCGCTTTCTGATAGGCTATGACCACGATCATGCTATATACGCCAGGCAACATAATACAGCGGAAGAATTGATTGTTTTGCATGTGTTCCCATGGCAACTGTTCGCCGAATTCCAAACAAATCGCTGTAATCGCTTATTTATCGACTATGACCTATTTATTTTTACTTTCGAATTATCGGTAAGTATGAGACACGTCTACGTAAAATCATGCAGTAAGTACTAAAAATCTAATAGACAAGATGGCACGATTCTCTTTGACCTCCCATAAAACACGTATCGTCTGACAGACATTTGCCGCCGCTTTCGCCCTACTTTCCTAACCAAAAAAAAAAAGGGAGGGGGGGGAGAATCAGGCGTGTGTGCATGTGCGTCACCCACCCCATTCAACCTCCGAAACCGTTTGCCACTTTTTACAAACAGCATAAACATCATGCCAGTGGTGTTCACTCCAACGCCTTGCCGTTTAATTTCCTACATCTAAAATAAAAGCATGGCGGACGCTCGAATCTGTAAGGTGGAAGCGAGCTACCGAAGCTTACTTGTTCGTCAAGCCATATCGTAATAGACCATGGAAGCGCGTGTGATTTTTGTTCAGTTCGTAATGTTTGTGTGTTCACTGCAATTTCCTTTGCATCAGTATTCCGATTTTGTGATTCTGTTCAAAGTAAATTAAAGCCACTTCTGAATACCAAAACAAGGGCCAAGCACAGTTACAACAAATGCGCCTTAACATAAACCGGTTTATCATTACCTTTCAAACCCTTTACCGTTGGGGCCTGAATTCATGACCTGAAACTGGAAATAGAGTTTTATAGCACAGCTTATCATCTGAAGTAACCAGCTGCGCGGGCTACAGTCGGCGTCTTGCACCACTCGAACATTGGAATCATCGGTTCGGATAAAGCACCCCCCCTCCCTTTTTTTGTTGCTCTTTATCAGGACTTTGTAATCGATCTCCCATCCCAGTCCTAACGAATATCCAACAGAACAAATAAAACTGTTCACCCAAGCGGTTGCGCTACGGTGGTAAAGGCAATGACCCACAAACCGTGAACAGCGAAATACTCGTATTGTAGGGTGTTCACCGACTAAATTAATGACGATAACAAGAATTTCTGTTTACAAAGAAGCGGCTATTACTAATCTAAGCCTATCTGTAGTGGCGGACTCAAGAAGTATACTTCAACTTCACTTAATGGCATTTTATAATGAAAATGGCATAGCGAACACATGAAATCGGGTACGACAGTTGACCGAAGACGACAATGCCCACTAACAATATAAGAAACACACAACAAAGTTGACGCCACTTTTTTCAAACCCAGTTCCTTCTTCAGAAACCTACAAGCGAGCTGTCTGTCCAACCGTCCCCAATTTTTTGTATGAAACTCCCATTCCGGCAGTAGCTTCCAACTTAAGCTATTCTGTGCGAAGTAAAAAAGAAATCTTATTTCGAGACCACGTCCATCCGTCGGATTTTCATGAAATTAGGTATAGGAGTTCCTTACAAGTTGCTCGGCAAGCTTGAGTTTCGTAAAAATCAGCTAAGGGGAAGTCATACTTTGCTTAAAGGCGTAAGTACCGTACTTCCCATATTTTTTAACCGACAGGAGTGATATCCGATAACGACGTAATGCCGTTAAGCAGTAGCGAGTTTCATGAAAATCGGTGCAGTGAAAGCTGCACTGTGCTTAAGGGTCTAAATGAAATTTTACCCTATTTTCTCCAATATTCATCCGATCTGGGTAAGTTCGGGCAGATGTTGACAAAATTGTATTGAATAACAGTCCGTGAAAACAGGCGCAGTAAAGGTCATATTTTAATATGGGTGTAAATGTATTGCTACCTGAGATTGCCACATGCATCGTCTGATTTGGGTGAAAACGCAGCTACAAGCGATCAGCACATGTGCGTTACGCGTAAATCGGCGCAGTGAAGACCGTTCTTATGGGCGTTAATTGAATAGCACTGATGTCTGTACCGTGAGAACGCCTTGTTAAAGTCTATGTACTAGGTAAGGAGTACACCATTTGTAGTCTCGTTGCATAGGAAATCACGGAGTACGTTGTATGCTTTCTTCTGGGTAATTCCCCGGCGTCTGAATTTTATACGCAAACGTTTCGGAACACTGTGTCTGTTCCATCTTCATAGACGGGTAGATACCTACCCGCCTCTGAAAATGGAACAGACACAGTGTTCCGAAACGTTGGCATGTAAAATTCAGAAGCCGGGGAACCACCCAGAAGAGAGCATACAACATTTGGAACACGGCGAAAGTTTGAAATAAAGAACGGAGTACGTTAATATTTTCATTTGTATATCATCCTTTCTTAACCCACGAAACGGCGTTATTTTCACGAAACTAGAGACGGTACTATTACTTTTTTCTAAATTGATTATGTAAGAAAACTGTATGTCTAAACCCGCAATCTGACAGGGCAAATGTACCGCGTAGGGGAGCACACAGTACTAATACGTGTTAAGGGCGGTTAACAGTATTACAAGCACCGCGGTCTATGCAATAACACATACATGCTGCTCTTGGATTTCGGCGAAGTTACGAACTAACTTGGTGTTCTGGGGCGTTCTCCAGTCTCGACGAGTTTTCGAACGTTAACACCACAGCACTTACAGTGCAGTGAACGTAGAACCGAACGCCGGGCCTTAAGCGAGGCAACCTGGACACACTGTGCGGCGTGCAGCAAGGTACTAAAATATACTGCAAAGTAACGGCCCAACCCAGTATGAAAAATCCTTTAATATCACATTGTGGCCAGACTAGACAAATTTCCAATAGTTCTGAAGAAGTAATACGACGGTTAAATGTATTTGGACAGCTGTACAGGCAGCCATACCGTGAGCAGCCACCGCGTGGAGTCATTACGGCGCCCCGTCACGAATTCGAACGTCCCAACACGCAAAGGGCCGTGCTCAACATCGATCGGCTGCCTTGACTGACTGCGGCCTCACCCGCGTGAAGCGCACAAACTGCGGCTGGACAAAAATTGTCTTGGCTGCCTGTTAAACATAACGAAGAACTGGCCGACTGGCGGGAATCTGACGAGTTGTTTGTCTGACCGAACAACGGGAACTTCTGCTTGTTCGGCCATTTAGCTCGCAAGATTTGAGGTACTTAAGGCGCTTACTACGAAAAATAACCGCCTTTTGGCTGTAGCGCTGTTTAATCTGGAAAAAGTCACCAAAACGTTCAGCAAATGGCACCACATTCTTTAAAAAATGGCATGCCTTATCTGAAACCGCGCGAGATTTGAGGTTATCACAGCGATCCTGAAGATTCAAATCCTCTGGAATGTTACACCGTGTCGCCTGCTTAGAGAGGGCGTAACACTCCACACAACTTGAGTTTCCCGATGTTTGTACAGCTGTTTTAACATTATTTTAATAAAAGCACGCGCGCTGCCAGTTACAAAGCCGCGGAAAAAAAAGACCCAACTTGCCCTGTTCTCGCAACGAAACTTTGTTCAGAGACTCATTACAATATGATGCACACTTGTTCCAGCTTTAATAGGCAACCTGGCAGCTAGTTATTTTGTGTACGACCGCATCAGTCGTGCAAAGTATATTTCACAGTCGAATGCAATGGCTGTTACTAAAGAACGACATTGGAAACGTTGACATCAAAAGCTGGGCAACTGCCACCATTACGTAAAAAAGATCTACAACTTCAATATTATTTTGCTTCTTTTATGGCGTTCTTTACAAATAAAAAAATCCTCGAGTGTCCGTCACTGACCGAACATTAGGACCTAAAACAACGGACAAAGGCTTTTAAAAATCCATAACGGAGACTCCCACCAACGGTTGCCTGGCAATTCCGCTTTCTAGCCATACTAATTTGTAACACAGCATATTTCACATAAGGCCAGAAATTAATTCTTCAACAGAGGTCTATACCACAACCGAATTGTGTATTATATGAGACGATCACAATTCGGGTAGGAGGTTGGATAATCGTCGGACAATATGTGACACCAATAGGGGAGATAAGAAAACTCAGTTTTGTCGAAAAATCAGCGATATCAGTCCAAAGATACAAAACGAGGATTGAAAAAACAAGTCCACAAAGAATGTCCAAGACCACACAAATATGGCTGTTACATGCATAGGAAATTATGGTTATACAATCCGTCACGTGATCTCTTACCACGCGAGAAAACTTCGTACAAACTACGCAGACCCTGTGTCAATGTCTGACTCATTACATCACTCTAACATTAGACACAATCCATTTGATAAACACAATGCTTCGGTGGCTGTGTCTACTCTTGTTTTCAGATAACTGGGCAATTTACCTTCGACGATACAAGCTTAATACTTTTCTGTATGCCGCGCTCTCAATTACATACGATACTTCCGTGTTTGCAGTCTAGCACGTAAGCTCCTCTTAATACCTCGTACATTACCGACAAAGCAACGCACTTTCCAAGCGATATGCACCACAAAACTATGGCCAATCAGAACATTACTGCAACAGAGCCAAGAATCCACCCGAAACTACCTATATATATATATATATTATAGGTATTTGTCATTCTAGTTCTGTTGGCGTCTGCTAGCGTGGTCAGGATGGAACTTCCATCCTGACCACGCTAGCAGACGCCAACAGAACTAGAATGACAAATACCTATTGCGTGTATACAGTGTTGAGATACTACTGATGATGGACAGTGGACCTGTCCGAAACACGTCGAATAATGTATCAAATAAATCTGAGAAATACTGCATCTCGTTGGCTTTAATAATAATAATATATCACGATACACGGTCCTCTGAATGTCAAATACTCTTGTACGTTGCAAAAACATCGTGTCATTACAACACGTCTTCAGACTACACGACAGTCTCTTCCCGTGTTAAAACGAAACTTCAAAGCCTATGTGACAGTGATCATACAAAGAACGGTGGATACGATCCTCCAAGACTGCAAATGCACTTCTGGTTCAGCTTGGAAGGGTACGTTCTCTGACCTCCGTGGTAACCAGTCAAAAGTTTCCTAAGCAAACCGAATATGGTCACTTTCTGCTTCATACGCGAGGATTCGAAACTCGGTCCACAGGCTGGATAATCTAACCACCGTTCTGAACACTGTTCCTCAGTCCCTCCCGGCAAATTCTGGAATACAGTCCTACCTTAATGTTCGTCACGATCGCTAATTCAACATCATTTCCAATTAATCACTCACAGCACTCCTACTGTTCGAAGTTAATATTACCTACAGAACTGACGAGGCGTTGTTTAATAAACCATTACCGAGCGAAAATGAAAAGCAACATGCAAACAGTTCAACATGACTGTTTTTACATTTCCCACTTTTGTTTCGATGGTGTAAGTAACAGCCTGCATTTGTGGCAAGGTATTAATTTGTCCCCATCAGGAAATAAGTGACAGCTTCTAATTTATGTACAGAATATTACAATACGTAACGGTTCAATAAATTTTGTTGCCTAATGTGTTTCCCATTTCCCGTTGCTAAGCAACAGGTTCTTTCCTTGTATTAATAAACTTACGTAAAAGCTTCAGCCATTCCTGGGCCAAAGCAGATCGTTATGCACGAGTTGGTTCGAAGTTACGCACTACGGCTGTGAGTATTGTAAACTGACAGAAATTACGTGCTTAATCCATCATGTCGCGGAAAGAAAAAAGAAAAACAGTCTGCTGATGGCCGCTCCGAAAAAGCAGCCCTTGTACTCCGTTAAGCACTCCGCCAAGATGGATGGGGGAGGCCAGCTTCATGTCCCAGCCGCTCTAATCCCGGAGGAAGTGTCAGGTTTCCCACCATGAAGGACGTCGGGTGGGCCCCATATCCGGCCTCGATGCCGCAGAGAACAGAAAAATACCTGGCCCTGCTGAGGTCCAGCTCGCACCCTGGACAACAAACTAAGAGTAATCTCGATGACCAAGGGGAACTTTACAATGCGTTTCAAAGTTGTAATAAAAGTGCACGTTTAACACTTAAAGGGCTAGTAGTTACTTTACGTGCCACCTGGTTTACCATTCAGAAACTCTACATTCTGCCCACAGCGTACATATGTGTTTCGTATTGATAAAAATAAGTGATTACTTCACTATGCAACAACAACTGGCTGGTTTACATTATCGAGTCGGAATGCGAATACCATGCGGTACGAACTGAATCTTCAAATGTACTTCAGGTCAAGTTTCGTCTTTAAATGGCCGCGCCATGGCTCAGGAAGCCAGTCGCCCGCCGACCGCTGGGCCGGGTTCGATCCCGGGTCATTCCATGGTACATCTGTTGTGGACAAAGTTGCACTGGGAAGTTTTTTTACTCCGAGTAGTTCAATTTGTCGCTGTCTATGTCATTCCACCATTACTCCTTACTCATCTTCATCTACACGTTGCTCCTACCGGAAGGACAAACAGGCGAAACCTGGAAACCTTCGAAAAAGCAACGCTTTTCGGAAATCGGGGAGCACTGAATAGTGAAAAACTTGTTCGGTTTCTGGAAGTTATAATTTAGCTGGTATTCCTAGTGAAATCCGGCAGAAGAGAAATTCGAACATGGCACCGGCGTTAACGTTAGGGTACCAAAGAACATAATTTTGAACCGCTGGTCTCGTATTACGTACCACAATTTCGTGAGACAGCATTCAGTAGTGGAGACACTATTATCATTGTAAAGTCGAAACCGGCCATGTTAATTCGTTTTATAAATAATTAACTACACGGAACTTCTTTCATGAATAACTGAAAGCGTACAGCGATCAATATATCGACTCCAAGTCACGTGAGACTTCATCGAACCAATTTAAAAATGCTAACCACATATTTTTCCACGGTAAAATCAACCGTAATACGAACGACTGTTTTAGAAAGTAACCGCTTCACAATACTGCCGCGCATTATTTCTTACCATTTGTGACACTGAGGTGTCACCGGACAGCTATTTGTATTAAAAAAAAAAAGAGGGAAGCCCTTAACACCCTACTCATCACGATAAGTTTTAGGCGCGTTCGCAAAACTGCAAAAATATATTATTTGCTTCGTCATGTCTGTCCGCCCGCATGGAACAACTCCACTCCCACTGGACGAATTTTCATAAAACTTCATATTTGAGTCTGAAGTTTTTTTTTTCCGAAAACTGTCAAGAAAATGAAATTTTGATTAAATTCTGACAATAACAAATACTTCACATGGATACCTACGTATATGTGTGGTATTATCTCTGAACTCTTCTTAGAATTAGAAATATTGCAGATAGAAGTTGTAGAGAAAATCAAAACACACGCAATGTTCAATAAATTTTTCCTGAAAATCGTGCCATTTGTGAGACAATGTGAAAAAATACGGTACAGTCAGACAGGCCAGAGATGACCAAAAAAAAAAAGACGCAGACCAGATGCGAGCGATTTGCAAGCCAGATAACACACACACACACATAATAGTTTACATTTCTTGCCTTTACATGGCAACAATGGTTACGCGAATACACCTCAATGTTACGTTATACGTTATAATGACTGCACTTTTCATATTTCGAAGAAACCTCCTCCCCAAAAGACAGAGAATGCAGCTCAACGGGACCGCATATGCCTGTTCATTAAACTCGCATCTGTGTTAATTATTCGTCTCACTAAATTCAATGCCCTGTACCTACGTCAGTCGACACACTGGTTTATAAAATACAGATGCTCTAAGTGAACTATGTCGTCGAATGGCTCAAAATTCATAATTCAGTTCCAATGTAATTTACTGTTATGTTGCGTGTGTGTGTGTGTGCGTGCATTACGCCTACACCCCCCCCCCCCACACACACACACACACACACACTGTATTTCAAAGAGTATGGTCTTAAATTACAAAGGCTAGTGTACACGCCTATGAGTACAAAATGTAAACTTCGTAATCAGAAAATACAAAGTAATTTAAATAGAATTTTGATTACTCGGGTGCACATTAAGGCACAAGTTTTCTGAAAAGATCTTAACATCAGGTACAGCATTTACTATTCTACTTCCTTACCAACGACGAATAACAAACGGGCTGAGTAATACGTTTTCCCAGCAATAAAGAGGACAAGAAGGAACAGCATTGCCACCTCGCTCCCCAACGCCACTCGTGTAACACCTCATTTCGTGGGATTGTAGGAAAGAAAAGGTAGGTGCGACAGAAGCTCACACCCTCTATGGCCTCATTAATGCATCCACGGATGTTTTCAGAACACAGGCCGAAATCTGCAACCCTCATACGCTAGTAAATGATCGCCAGACTCACGCCGACGTCCGAGCAGCCGGATAAGGCCTCCACAGTATACATCACGTAAGAAGAATTTTACGTCTATAGGATATCTTTCTCCAAACAAACCACGATCTACTGCTTCGACATTTTTAGTCGTTAAGAATGACTGAATGACCCTGGGTTTAAAGTTCAAGTACACCAAAGTGATTAATCAATATTCACGCAAAAACAGGGCCTTTAAACAAAATCAAGCCCGAACAAAGCGCACTCTGGGTGCAGACGTTCCAGCCAGCCCTGCCATCCGGCAGTGCGTATTTCTTCTGGTTATTCTTTCTTGATCTTCCGTCTTCCCATTTCCATACATGTCAGACCACCCCACGCAGGTCCCAGATCCGAAAAGCCGTTCGGGACAGGCAAATGTTACTGCGTTCTACATTCATTTTACCGACTATCAAGGAAAATCCCAGGACTGTATCTTCGAAAAAAAGTCACAACTGCTTCCTTTCACATATTTTCCAATACAGTATTTGCAATTAAAAGGCTCGGGCGGTTAGTCACCGACCTCTCACCGCGGAAGCCAGGGTTCGCTACCAGACCAGTCCATAAGTGATTTGCGGTCAACTAAGTGGCAATGGGACAGGTTTTTCTACGAGTCCTTCGGTTTCCCCACGTCAATGTCACTCCACCAATGCTCCGTATACGACTGATCTTTAACTGACAGTGTCGTTAAATAGAAAGCTTCTCACTTTCACAGAATTCCTGTATTTGGAATGTGACGACCGTAGTTTGGACAGGTACCTAATACCGCGAGGGACGCTTAATTTTTTTAACATCGACAATCATCCTTCCATTCAACTGTATACAATCTATGGGCTCACTAAACATCGTTAAACAAGTACACAAAACAATAATGTATCATAAGATTGCAATAATACGAATTTCGGCATAAATTCTGTTCGGTTTCACTGTTTGGGTGTCACTATGTTTAAATTCCTCACAATGTGTTAGTGAATATTTGTTTTAGGTGAGTGGTGAGTGTGGAAATATTTCCAAATAACATTCATGGATAAAATTTGATGTATGCAATGCATATGGGGCAGACTAACCCTAGTTCTACATTCACTATCAATGTCTATTTGTCAATATACGGTCGATAATAAGTGAGCAAAGGGGAGTAGGGATATAAGACTTGCGCCACCATACGTTCATTTGTTTTCTAAATTTTTCATGAAGAGCTGATCATAAAAGATGTATGTGTGGGCGAGGGCGACTTGATGGGTGGGGATATCGTGTCGTGCCATGTATAACAAGCTATGGCCGCACACAGTTGGGGTTGTGATAGGCGGTTGCCCTGGATACCGAACAAACTTCGTCTTCGTACACGCAAATAGGTCATCAACCGGTACGCTACTTTCCCGATTAAAAATATCACCATGTGCGTGAAAGTTGCGTAACAGGTAATAATAATAATAATAATAATAATAATATATGCCAAGTAGGTCCCCTGTCACTGGGGCAAAGCGCGTCCTCAAAATGGGGACGGTAGTCTCCAAATTCTGAACAAGCAGTTGCAGAAAGTCAACAGGAAACAGTCATACATCCTGCGTGGCGTATTGCCGACCACAAACAGCTCGCCATAAAATCAGCGGCACCGAGCTTGAATGGATTCTCTGAAACTGCCCCAGAAACGGAAAATAACATGAGCTTTGGACCCGCGATGCCAGGCGTCGACATGGACCAGGTTCACCGAAAATTGTTGCACGTATGTGTAATATTCAGTGAGCGTACTCATCCAATATGACCATGCCGTCACAACCAGCTAACGACCACACATTTTTCTGCTTCAACGGGAATGCTGGTCAGAACAGGCACGGGCGGGTTTTCGTGCATAAGAATGGCAGTCTCATCCCCATTCACTGGGTTAGGGTATATCCTATTAGTGACAAGTTTCGAACCCACGTCTCCCAACCAAGTACATATTGTAAGATGAACCACGTGCAAGGGGTTTTCAATAAAGTCCTCAAATAACATATGAAAATCATGTCAAGAAATTTGGTGTCCGAAGTAGCGAAAGATGGTATTTTCGAAAGGCAGTTTGCATAAAGCCCGCAATTATTATCGAATTGCAATAATACACTGCACAGCCAGGACAGCGCGGTGACTAGGCTACGGTCCGGTAAACGGTTCGCTTCCCAGTATGGTGAAGTTTTACTCCAAAGCGACCGGACCAAATCGTAAGACCAACCCAGCTACCTATGCAATGGGTGCTGGGGGTTCATTCCCCAGGGGCAAAAAACCACGGCGTGTAACTGCCGCCCACCTTTAGTGTTGATGTTATGAAGGCGTGGAACTATACCTCCACCTTCCCAAATGCTTTCAAGGCGCGGTGCTTAATTAAGCAGATAGACAAGATACCACCTTCCTGTAGTAGTATGCGCTAATACACAAAATAATGGAGACGTCAAGAGTACAATATGCCCATACCGCAATATTCGTAAGTGCATTTTCACATTTACCTGATGGACACGATTTAACACTTTGAGGCACACAGAAAATCACGGTCAGTAAGTACGGCTACAAGGAGAACACGTAAGTCTAATTAACAGAAATGCAATTTTTAAAAGACAGACCGCGATGAACAGTGTCTGGTTAATATTGCAAACAAGTCTGCAGCTTTGACAAATTTGGTATTAACGTGCGCAACAAGGCTTGGAAGAGTACGCTACCGTACTGGAAAGAAAATCAAATTTCAAACAAAGGCACTCACGTTACTGAGATTTAAATAATGCAACAAAACAAATGGCTGAGAAATAATATCCAAAGGCGGTAGGCTAGCGATGACTGCAGTATTCAAACTAAATGAAGAGAGAATCCGAACTACGGCAAGGAAATAATCCTCAAGACGCATTACACGTACTTTACAAAAAAATAAAATAAAGCGCGAGAAAAAGACAATCACGAAACAGAAGAGGAGCGCAGAGTAAAATGGGCTACCTACCCATACCTTGGCAAGAATCATAATGGTGATCTGCCTGCAGATTACCATACAGAATTACTTCTATCGGCTACTGAATGCAAATGGAACTCAGGCAGACTACAATACATACAGCTGAAACACCAAAAACACGGTCTAGTTCTGCTGAGGTGAACAGTTGCTACCAAAATCATACAGAATCCAGGTCCATCAACATATTACCTGAATGAAACAAGAAATGTCAGACAGGCTAAAGTAATCTACTGTTGTGCACATTTCCAAAAAAAAAAAAATGGTCAAAACGGCCCACAACACTTTCCAAGACACATCACTGCAACCACCTATGCTAACAAAACACTTCACCCACCCTTTCCCTCTTAAGGTAACACCCACCTTCAGACAAAATTATGT
>Ga0123355_10007990_pt1 | contig 15950 bp, 5 predicted proteins | sample TergutEmb28metaG_3_FD_89872 | JGI IMG/M metagenome (GOLD analysis project Ga0123355, IMG submission 89872) | Embiratermes neotenicus P1 segment gut microbial communities from Petit-Saut dam, French Guiana - Emb289 P1 | ecosystem: Host-associated > Arthropoda: Insects > Digestive system > Gut ...
ACACACACACACACACACTATTGTTTAAAACTGGGTCAGTAACAAATTTAATGTTAACAGTTTTTAACACAATACTTGCTTAGTAGGTTCTTACTTAAATTCACACTTTAAGTTATCGGTGTTGAATTCCAAGGGTTATTTAATGGTTGTAATCTTTTATAAATATAAGAAGTTATTATTTTTTCCTGTGGCACCACAGACAAAATCGTGCTCAGACCCCCTGAATGTTAGAATTTCTAAATCACCGTTATACAATCACACACACACACACACACACACACGCCGGGTAGGTCTCCCTTGAAAGAGTGATCATCTTTTCGCATATACCACTACAAAATTCAAGCCCTAAGCGGGATTTAAACCCGCGGTCCCAGCAATCAAGCCGAAGCAGAACTACGCCTTAGACCGCTAAGCCACCAGAAACGGCAAGCACATATTTACTTGCTCCCATTTATTTATTATAATTTTGTTGTTCAGTAATATATGCATATCCCAAATCTACATTACGGGATGGTGGTGTATCCTTCCTCAATGATGAGTCCGAGTGAACGAACCAACAAGCGGTCTGTCGAATTTTGCCACGGTTGTAGAAATACTTCGATCCGGAGAGAATTGTACCAATCTTCGTTCAACAGTCAGTCTTTGAGTTTATTCCGGCATTCTTCATCTGCAGTGTAGTTAAGAATACTCGCTGATAGTGAGCTATAAAATAAACAAGGACACCTTCTGCCATTTCCAGACCCTTATTTAAGAAAATTCCCTGCAGTTACAACTACTTTAATACGGAAATTTCAGACCCATTCGGACGAACAGTTTGGCAGGTTTCGTTTCGATCTCTTTATTTCTGTACAGTCACCCAGACAGCTGTTCGGGGTACTTCAGTGTCATTAATCAGGGCAAGATCGCAGTATTAACGCACACTGACTTGGCTTCAAGAGGCCATTATTTACAATTCTACCCGACTTATACCTAGACTTTAATATGATATAATTTCTTAGTGAACATTTTGGTGTGTATTTGGGTGTAATTTAGAATATAGGGTAATGAAAAAAATTATGTGCAATGTTATTATGAGCAACGACTTTGAAAATAATAAGGACGACAAAAAATATCACAAACATGTCTAATTTTTTTGGTCGTGAAATCATTTATACAGCCAAACGCTCTTGCTTACTTTTATATTTCCAAATAAAAACAGTAGAATGTCTTAAAAATAAGAAACGTGTTATTGCGACTCAAACATAGAAATTTATTGAAAAGAAAGTTATAATCAAACAATGTTCTATACCTACCTATGTTATGTCTGAGGTTTTATAGGGTTTTCAGTTCTTTGTGAAGTTGGCTTTCCACTCACAGTTTGCTGCCAATCGATGTCGTAACTGTGAAATTCCATTTTGGGAAAATTTAATATAAGAGCATAGTAACCTGCAATTGTGCTATTAGTATCAAACGGGTACGGAAAATTTCTTAATTTGTCCCATTTACACAATGTCTGCAACTGTTAGTGGAAGAGTGTGAATTTACAGACATTAAAGTAAAATCTTATTCCTTGTGTTTAACACCAAGTCCCTGCGTTTGGAGCAAACTCCAAATATGTGTTCCCGATTCTCTAATGACAAATACTGAAACTACAATACCAGTTACATTTGGAATTTAATGTTCCTATATTTTCGAACCCGTGGTGTCGCAGTGGTTAAGGTGCTGTGCTACAAATCGGAAGGTCGCTGGTTCGATTCCAGATGGTGTCATGGGAGTTTTTCATTGACATAATCCTTCCGATTTCACTATGGACCTGGGGTCGACTCAGCCTCTAACAGAAAAGATTATCAGGAGTATTTCCTGAGGGTAAAGGTGGCCGGTGCTTAGGGCTGACAACCTTACCACCATCCTGTGCCTATGTTATGTAATCTGGGAACCTTAACTTCCTGGAACGCTCTGGGCCACTTCAGGCCTGTAACGGGAGTGCTTTGCCTTTTCCTTTACATTTCTGAACAGTTCTTAAGTGAAGTAAATGCACACTGTCGTGGTCTGTGAAAATCTTCGGCGGTTTCAAATGAACAAATACGTAACGTTTACAGTTTTACCAAAATTCACACGTTGGTAGTGGATATATTTATTTCCCTTATCGTATCAAAATCATTTATCTTTCAGTTTTTATATTCTTTTCTCGACAAGTAATTTAACTAGAGTAATTAATGTTTAACTCCCTCTGTAGCCTTACGGTGGCATTGGGATACCTAATTTAAAACGGACCAAAACCCAGTTCCTCTCTATCATTTCTAACCTAATTTCGGAAATAATAGTTAGCCCATGTAACCACTACAACTGAAAACTTCTGTAAACACCTGTAAATTGAGAAAAAAACTGTTATAATATTTCATTTACCGTAAAAGTAGAAGTTACAGAAGAACAAGGTGTAAGAATGATGTTATTTGTTTGTTGTTTTAGTACATTCTTTTTCCGAATGTCTAAAATTTGCAATTTTTATCATTTTCTATAAGAAAGTGGCGCAGTCGTAGCTGAAGATTTGCTCCAATTCCAGTACCAATTTGTCACCTTTTCCCGCCATTCTGTCAGTAAAGTGAATATGAGGATACTCAATGCAATCTACAATGGTTCGTTCAGTTTTTGATGAAATAAAACAAAAGAACAGTTAAAGAAGCAAAATGGAAAAAGTAAAAAAATAAGGACGACAAGAGAAAAGTAGAATTAAATACAGAAAACAATTTGTGGGGGAATAAGCTCTTCACAATCACAAATTTCAAAACCCAGACTACGCAGTGTTCCGTACAAGACAGTAGGAAAATCTTCTAACCAAACTACTGTCCCCTCCCCACACACACACACACACACACACACACACACACACACACACACACAAACACACAATCGTTTAATTTAGCACGACGGAGCACGTTTTCGGGTAACAAATGTGTCCCAAGGTGGAATTCAATGAGTCTACGCTCCACATTTTTAACACAAACAGTTTGAGTTAATAAAATTTTGGGAGATAAAGTGTTATTACAGCATGCAGTATGAGCGGAAATATTTTTGCATGCAATTTATTAAGGCTGTCGTATTCTTCTAACCGTCTCTTTTGTGGTAACGTATGAAATTTAATATTGTAAGTACCGTGTAACTCTCTGTGGCAACTCTTGCTTGGACAATAAAGATGTATAAAAATATGTATGTTTGGAAATACCTGCTTAACATTCGAACTCTCACTGTACAAAAAAATAATAAAGATAATCTTGTTGAAACTTCTGTAAGGTAATGATATTCCCACAGCATTTTTATGTAAGCAGATCTACAAACTAAAACGAAAAAATAAGAACATAAAATATTTGCATGTGCTATTTGAGATCATTAGGAGGAAACGTGTCAGAAGAAGCAATAAGGGTATGATAAATAAAGGAAATTTACAATAAGATCATACAGCTGTGTACAGAAACAATTGCAACTATCATGTCATCAAAAATGAGAACACACTGCCTTCAAAAATACCTTAGGTAAATCATCCAAGAGGACATTCGAACCACATATCAAGAGCTGAAAATACCAATTTCGAAAAGAGACTGTAGAGGCTAATTACACCTTAATGTAATGACGCAAAATTTTATTAGGTTTATTTAACATTCAGTCTGCTTAGAATTCAATTACATAGATTTATAGCAATAACTTGACATGAATTTTAAATGTATAAACATTCTTGTACACTGCTTGATCTAGAGTTAGCATACAAGGTTCTTTTTTCAGGATTATCAGGATTCGAAATTAAACTATTTGTTGAAATCCTCTGAGAATGATCAACCTTGCCATCGGCGTCAAAACCTAGATTTCTTAACTGCGCCTGTGGGGAAAAAAAAAATATTTTTCTGCGATGTTTCCTATATGGTGGCATTATTATTCAAATTCCGTGCATTAAGAGTATTTTATCGTGTGTTTATCAAGAACTCTATTATATCTGTCCCCAGTAAAGTAATATTTTATTGGCATGAAAACAATTCTAAAGGAATAACATTTCATTTGGCTGAAAACAATTTCAATAAATATCGGAAAACAAGAGATAATAATAACTGGCGAATAAATGAAACAACATGATGTGGATCCGTATTGTTCACGCTCTTCAGCTAATCTCTTGATTAAACACACAAACTAATTCTTTAACAAGTTAATAATTTAGCAACGTGGTAATGGTACAATGTTGTATGGGGCCTGAAATTCAAGTACTTTAGACTATTGTGCTTTTGGGCTTAATTCTAACACAACGAACTTGGATATTAATTTCTGGCAGAAAACAAATAAAATTTGTATTAATAAAAGTTGCTTTTATTTGAACATACAGCTCGGAACTATACTAGTAATTACATTAATTACATTAATAACCGCGTACAGAAATGTTACGGAATAAATATTTAAGAATAACAATAGCTTCCTTTGTTAAGCTTATGTATTGACGATCTTCAGTAGATAAACACTTAAATACAAGGGCCGAAATATGTTGGACGATGGACGAGACGTTATCTGAATAGTTAACGTAACTGAGAAAATAATGAACACAAAAAATATCCTACGGCGATGACAAGGGGTAGAATGAGCAGAGAACGGTACAATAAATTACCATACTACAAACCAAATATGGAATCCAGCGTCTGGTAATTGTGCACACAGTAATGAAAATTTGCATCTCAGAAAGCTGTGAATTTGCGTTAACTCTTTGAGTAATCATTAGGTTCTCAAGGGCTCCATTTTGTTTTTCACGCATGCAATTATGAAGGTATGAATGGATTGTCGTCGATTAAAAATAAACATAAATATATTTTAAAAAATTATTTTATCTGAGTTTGCGAATATCATCAAGTGTTTGTATATTTGTATCGGAAAAGTACTTCATCAAATTACCACACTGTTTAAAATTAAGAATTATTTTTCTAAATAATTCGTTAAACCTGCACAATATATAGGGTTTTTATACAACTATTCGACATAGTGATGAGATCTGTATTTCCCTTTTTATATTACGTATGATTATCTGTTTACAGGAGATCGGCAAAATTTGTTTTGGGCCTCAAGTAATTTGTGATTACACTGGACAGATGAGGCAAACTGAGAGATTTGTTTGACAAATATTAGAATAGACTGTCAATAAAAAAATTATGAAAACCCATTCTGTATTTTCGAGATAAAATATGTATGGCAATTAGTCAGGTGCGGTCTCTCCATTATTCAGCCATTAATGGACTTTATAATTTTGTGTAAACAAATATTAACAAACTAGTATCATTGTCCAGACAGCCATAACAGTACGAAGGATGTTAATGACACAAGAATGAATGTTGCTAGATTACAAAAAGTAGATTTCAGATCAGTCTGGATCATTTTTTAATGCACACAAAATGGAAAGTGTATTTGATGTTGTATATGTGTGTGTCGTCGAATACATTGCTTTCAAATGTACAAGTTAGCAATACTGTTGCTATGTTATGTCCGCTCTTAGTTTTACCACGCCTTTTTCTAACTTTGTGTAAATGATCTTGGATGTGTGACAAGAGATGTGAAAAGGTTTCTCTTATGAACCTACGTCTGTATCAAAGACTGACATACGATGTCATCATATTTGGGTGTATACAACACCATTTTCCTCTCTATTTTCAATTTGAGGATAAGTTACTAGATGATCTTAATAACTGTGAACTTCGATGTAAAATAATGTAGCATTTTATGAAGCAAAACACTCAAAAGTTGTATATTTTAATGTGCATCTAGAGATTTAACAAAACACGTTTTAGAATATCAACAACAGAATTCATTTATTACTAACAACAACGAAATTAGAAATATTACAAACAACTCGTTCAACAAAATAAACACTAGCTCCTAGATTAAATACATTTTTTTATTTTGAGATTCATAGGAAATCCTAAAACTGCGATTGTTGTTAAAATGCTTTTCCAGTTTTCCCCAAAACGCAATACAGATAGCTGCGAGAACACCGCACGATAGCTGCAACCCGAGGGATGGAATTAACACTCAAGGCTCTCGGGTTACATTGTTAAAATAAGGAAAAACAAAATAGGTCAATATCTATTTTATATCCATTGCCAGTAGGCGGAGAAAATATTCTCACGATTTTCTTTTGTTTTCTTCATTTCCTACGAAAGTAATCCAGACATCCTTAGAGTTAAGTGCGTCTGTCAAATGGTTGGCAACTGGTGATGGTATCATAAGTAATGCTATCCTAACCACAGCAACCTGATAAATGTGGAAAGCCTTGTACCTCTCTAAAACATGGAAATCCTTTGTGAATAAAAATCCAACAGATGCAACAGTATACAGATATTTATTCACTGCAAAACTACTCTACAGGTTTCGAGTGTCACAGCACTGATCGGGACTGGCTTGTGCGAGTCGCGTGCGACTCGCACAAGCCAGTCCCGATCAGACCACTTTGGAGGGGAGTAGCTGTACAAGTAGTATGACCTATACCTGGAGGCTGCGGGTACAGTTTTTAATACTCCTGATGATGGGTGCTGTGACACCCGAAACCTGTAGAGTAGTTTTGCAGTGAATAAATATCTGTATACTGTTGAATCTGTTGGAATTTTATTCACATTCAATTACGATGCACAGAACCACGAGCTTAAAATTGAAATCCTTGTTTTGATGTCATTCACAAACCATGCTCTATCGTACACAGGCATGCTCGATATATTTTTATAATCAGTAACTATTGCTATCTGTGTGATTCATCGTCACACAGACGAAGCTATGTGAAACGATTTGCTTCGTAAATTTATGAGAAATGGTAGGTGATATTATTATGTAAGGGCATTTGTTTCTTAATAAAGACTGAGATGATGAGTCTTGTTACCAGTATTATGAATTTGAACATATTGCCACTTTTCCAAGTTGTAATCGCCTTCCCCTCGTTGTATTACAAACATGGGCCTAAGAAATTCTGAGATGTGAGTGACACACGGAATTCAGTGAAAAGTACGGAAAATTTTATGCTGATAAATTCTTGAATACTGTGTGACTTTATTGAGAGTAATTATATAGAATGGTATTAATCAATATCTACCTGGCAACAGTGGCAATATGTAGCTGTTCTCTAAGTTCGGCAATGATCTCTGTTCGATAACTATAAGAAGAAATGTGACATTGGTTTAGTGTATCTGTCTTCCACGATCTGCCATAAACATGTATTTTCCTTTTTAACGGTACTGAATAAATTAAGTTAAAAAAAGCAGTGACTAAAAGTTTAATTCTGTTAATCAGTAAGTAAGGTAAGTGGAAGTGCTTTCACCTCAAATTGTTTTGCTTATTGAACGTCTTTTCAAACGGTCAAAATAATTTCTCTCAAAGTAGAAGTGTCAAATATCACAGAACAGTACTGAAGGACACAACGAAGTAATGGTTGATATAGAGGCGTGATATTCCTTTCTTGTTTCAAGGTGATTTATCCATTGATTGGCAAGAAAATGTGTGGAAAAATAAACAGAAAGAAATGGAAAGTGGAACGACTGGGTGTATTGGTACGTACATTAATAGAATGGTGGAAAAACAGTTATTATCGTTTGGCGTACAGAGGGTCGGCAAGTTTGCTTTTTCACTCGTGTGATTAAAGTATATTAAAACTCATTTTCACCTAAATTATTTGAATAATTAGCATGTTTCAGACTCGGTAAAATTTCTTAAAAGCATTTAGGATGTAATTTATTATATGTAACATGAAAACTGAAATGTGAAAAAATTTTAAATCTAAGGAAGTCCCTGATTTTGAATTAAGGGACGGAAGTACGTCATTCGTGGTGTGAGAAGTACAATTACAATTTTACATTGCGAACAGTGATTATTTGTATGATGTCTTCACTGGTTTAGAGTATGTAGCTGGTACGTAACGAAATGGCAACTTGGGCACGACGGTCTCAGGGTTATCTAGTGGAAATTCTGTGAGCTCGCATTTCGAAGTATTTAGCCCAGATTTTCTATCGCGTTACCAGTTGTTGCTGAAAGAGCAATATTAGGAATTTCTTCACCTAATGCAGGCAAATACGGTCGTAACTAATCGTCACCTTAATCTGAAACCTCTATAGGCGAAAACGCTGGTAGTTATGCACCGTCTGTTTGTGCAGTTTCAGTACGCGAATGTGGAGTTTATTGTATGTATGAAACGTGAATTTTTATTTCCCTAAGCGAAAGCTTAAGTTGTAATATCTACTCAACACATTCAATTTGGGTAAAGGAAGAATAAATGTTTGTATACAAATATTTAATTACAACGTAGACTTTTGTAATTTTTAACCATTTTGACAAATTCCATTTGTTATTACTGTTACATCAATATTATATTATATTTATATATATCATATTAACCCAAGCCTGTAAAATTCCGCACAATTGATACTATATCAATTTTTGAGACCTGTTTAATCGTTGTACGTTTTAAAGAATTATCGGTGACAGGTCACTGAAGATGGCGAAATACCGAATATTCTCGAATCTAATCCGCACACTTTTTACAGATTCAGAGGCCTAAAAAATCAGATGCGGATTAGAATCGCGTTCGGATTAGATTCGCGGTCTTGAGCTGAATTTTGGAAAAATGATAGAGCCGGTGTACGTGCCGTAAGAACAATACAATAATTTATTATTTTATTTATAATATTGTATAATATAATATATAATATTTATAATTTATTATTATTGCTAACATCCAATATTATTCATTCAGTCTGCCTTGTAGGCAAGGGGCGGTTGAAGGAAAGGTGTGGTTTAGAACCGCAAAACAAACATTTTTTCCGGTGAAGAAATCGGCAAAATCTAGTGCGTATTAGATTCGAGAATATACGGTAATTAGGCGGAGACATGTAGGAGTTATGTAAAGGACATTGCGCATAAATAATAGAAAACTGCATGAAATAAAGTGAAATGCCATCTTGATGCAACTAGATAATTTATTGGTGTATTCTTAGCTCAACATGTTTAGGGTACATACGCCCATCATCAGCATTAGATATTGAGTTCAGTATATGGCTTTCAGCACCGAGTTTTTGGATGGGTGGTGGTCTTGAGAGCCGTTGCGTAAGTCGTGTATACGGTGCGGATGGTGCAGTGCGAGTCGCACGGCACCATCCGCACCGTACACACGACCTACGCAGCGCCTCTCAAGACCACCACCCATCCAAAACCTCGGTTCAGAAAACCATATGCTGCAACTTAATATCTAATACTCCTGATGATGGGCGTATATACCCGAAACATGTCGAGCTAAGAATACATCAATAATATTACCTTGTTGCATCAAGTTGGCATTTCACTTTATTTCATGAGAAAGAAGCACGGTAAAACAACCCTCAAATAGAAAAGTGCATTTGTTGGTGTTACATGACTTTTTAAAAATGCTCTTAACACATTTCAGTTTATCATTCAATAAAATAGACTGACTTTTGGATGTGAAATCGACTGAAGCTCTCCATCTTAAAAGTCAGATAGAGAAGGATATGTAACTGTATGCCGTTGTTATTGCAAGCACAGAACCTATTGCTCCGTGCCACATTGAGCACACGTCACCTCATTTCATAACACTGTGATATTTATAATTAGGTTATACGTCAACACCTATTGCACCATTCAAGTGACGTGACATGTCACGTGTTTGCTGTGAGCTCCCCTACTCGTCCTTATATCAGACATAAATTGGAATTGTGTGTATATTTGTCTGATACAACTATAAGTTGGAAGATGTATGTATATTTATTACATAAAATCAACTACATGTTTCGGCCCTATTTTCATTGGCCATCTTCAGGTTGATAATTGAAAACATTTAGTAAACAGTTGTACTAGGTTTTTTATATTAGAGGAGGGGGTTTGGGTGGGGATGAGATCTCGCATGCTGTTTATGACGGGTGGTGTAGGTACATGAGCTCTGTTATATACTATTCTAACTTAGCATAGTTAGATCCCTGGCATCATCATATAGTACTTAGGGCCGAAACATGTATTTGATTTTATGTAATAAATATACATACATCTTCCACCTTATAGTTGTGTCAGACAAATATACACACAATTCCAATTTATCTTTGAAAACACTACGGGGATGACAAACCTTTTGATATCAGACATTGCTAGGATCAGAAAGAGGTCTCGGCATAATTTGTGTCACCTCTAGTATATAGAGATCAGCCTACTTGATAAGGCCAATAGGAACACCGTATTTAGGGATAAATTTTATGTGAATTCTTGACAATTTCCAGTTGCTGATTATGTCAAATTTGGCAGCTATAAATTAAAACTTTGCCTCTTAACCTTTTTTTAATTACACCCCACATATATTTTTTTAATTGGGGACGTGTGATTTATATACCTTTTGCCTCCATACGAAATTCCTTGCACGTAGCCTCAGTGCTTAATTAGTTACAACTATCCTCTCACCTAATAGCAGATGCAGTTCCATTGAACATGCTATCGTTTCTGTTTTACAATCAATAGAACAGTCTTTATAAATATTGCATGTTTTGGAACCCGTCGGTTGTTTTTGCAGAACATTCGAGGACTCTAATTTAATTGTTTTTCTTGCTTCAGAAATTCGCTCTGTTCCTATTGCTTGCCGTGTTATCTTACTCACTACCCTTAGGAAGCAGAGACTTGTTCCGGCTTCAGAAAATGTATCGTTTTCTTGGTAGCTCAATATTTTCTTACTCTTATTGGTTTTAAAGGGTTTGTTTTCGAGTCCTTTTGCCCTCAAATTCTGTTCAGGTATTCTGTTCGTTCTTTACTTATTGACATTTTTCTATAAGCGAGAATATTTGTAATTCCGTCCTGCTATCTTCATTGCCATAGTTACTACACTCTACAAATTTCACTTCATTTGCCTGTATTGCATTTAAAAGCAGTCCCATTACAGGCCTGGAGTGGCCCAGATGGTTCCAGGAAATTAAGGTTCCCAGATTTCATAACAACGGCACAGGATGGTGGTAAGGTTGTCAGCCTTACGCACCGGCCGCATTTACCTCCAGGAAATACTCCTGGTACTCATTTCTGTTAGAGACTGATTCGACTCCAGGGCCATAGTGCGATCGGAAGGATTTTATGTCAATGAAAAATTCCAGTGACACCAGCTGGGATCGAAACAACGATCTTCCGATTTGTAGCACAGCACCTTAACCACTGAGCCACCGCGGTCCCCCTGCATTTCATTTATGTCCTTTAATTTAAAGTCTGGGCTTTACAAATAACAATGTTCCCTTTTCTATTAATTTGTCAAATTTCAGCTCACATTCTTCGATTGTTTCTCCTCTTGCTCATTGTAGAAAGTGAAAAATTCCTAATAATAATTTTTTTGGCTTCTTATATCAAAAACAATTTTTCACAGAAAAGGATGCCATTGCATATGACGGGAACTACCGTCCCATAAACCTGCCTTTCCTTATAAACCTGCCTTTCCTTATAAAACACAGAAAACGGTCTAAGATTTGTGCTCCTTAGAAGTAGTACTGATAAAAAACATCTTCAAGATGACATGCTATGAACTTCAAATGAGTTCTCTGACAGCCCTCTAGTAACTGGAGTTGTTGTGGTTGAATTCACGTGAGAAGAGAGTTTGTTCATTTAGGGTAAACACTAAATAACTGTATAGAAATATACCTTGGTCTATTCTGAAGGAAATATCGCGGATGTAGTGCGGTGTGACAGGACACTGAAATTAAACAAACTGATACAAGCCGCCCAACTGAAGTTCAGTTTAATGACGAGGAGGGTTGTGGGTTTGAGTCTCTTTTGCTGTTCTTACTTCTGCTACAAGACGTCTCTTGCTGCTACCCCCCCCTCCCCCCCTACCCGTCCCGAAGGGCCTTGAGTGGAATTATACGTCATCCTCCTCCTTACTCAGCAAGTGGATGAGAGTGCCAGAATAATAACACGGAATATTGTAGACTTTTGTTCGTAAGTCACCTTACCTCTGAGTGCTGGCCATGGATGGCCTGGTAGCGTTCGTCCCCGGTGTACGTTGTGAGCCCCACTGTCAGCAAGTGGTAGTCCTTACGTCGTATCCACGATACCTGCAATAAAAATGACTCCTCTTACAAATCTAAACAACAACATATAAAAAGTAAAGCGCCATTATATATTTATGGGGCTCTTTTTCATCTTTGTCTTTGAAGGGCTGGATAAGGGACATGTAAGCCTGCAGTCGGTCTTGAAAGAGTAAATGTCAATAACTGACTGGGCTACCCGGCTTCCTGCAGTACTATGAATTCTATTTGTAAGCACGTCCTTGTACTTGAACGTGAAGGTGTATAAAGGAAATGGTTACGTATAAGGATCTAAGGGTCTTGTTGTGTTGCTGATCACAGGGTCAGAGGAACGCTTCAAGTAACAAAGCCGTAGATGCGCGAAGTTCAACATCCGCTTCCTACGAGTGTTGGCGCTTAGAGCGCATTGATTTTCTGCGTGCACTTACAACACTGACAAAGCGACAGTCTGAAGTTTGTAGGAAAACGCTTTTATTACGCTTATTAATGTTAAGTGAAGATCCATTCCTAAATTCTAGTCAGGTTTGATGTATGTTTGTCCGTGCATCTTTGTACGAGTATATGCGTAGAGAAGAAAACCACCTAGTTGCTACTAAATGATTTATTACACTTATAATCTGCTCAACATATTTCGGGCACTTATATGTCCATCATCAGGAGTTCAAGACTATACTTGTGTTATTACCGCGTATGGTGTGCAATGCCTTGGTTGCTGGCGGTTGGCGGTCAGGTGCAGGGCAGCAGGTTATGCGTCCGGGATGAGGGAAGCTTCTCAAGCATAGCCTGCTGCCCTGCACCTGACCGCCAACCGCCAGCAACCAAGGCATTGCACACCATACGCGGTAATAACACAAGTATAGTCTCGAACTCCTGATGATGGACATATAAGTGCCCGAAATATGTTGAGCAGATTATAAGTGTAATAAATAATTCAGTAGCAACTAGTTGGTTTTCTTCTCTACGCATCTAGTCAGGTTATATAACTCATCCGGATATTCACTCTCAGTAATATCTCTCAGTTTCATACGCAAACTATTAAACACTGTATATTTCAGCTGATTTTAATGGGAAATATGCCCATATTTTACATTCCTAATGCAATCTTTCATTAATTCAAGTTATAATCTGCCTTTTCATACACTGCAAAATTTATTTGAAGCCGTAGGCGCATACAGAATAACGGATAAGCCACGAATTTCCCTGCATGTCCATGCAGAACACGTAATAATAATATGGGTTTAGAATTAGTGCAGAGGTCTGGTGTGAGTAATGTCGTAGACCAGGCCTATAATTCGAGCTGCAGTTTTGGTAAGGTATTTTAAAGCCATGGTACCCATGTTTCACAGAATATGCTTGTGGGTTTTATCCGCGCTAGTATGCGGGGCAGTTCGCGTGTTCGCAGTAAAACGCGCCAACCGTAGGTTAACGGACCTCGCTCGAAAGTCATTCCCTGCTGTCGGGTCATTTACGCTTGTCGGTCCGTCGACGGGTCGCCTGGACCAGGCTTAGTTATATGTTCTTTCGCGGAAAATAATCCCAAACCCGCTTCGTTAACATTCACATGCCGTTTGTTGGAAGTACACTAGACACAAACAGGAAATATTGTTCGCTGTACCAAGATTTATGTAATGTGTGGATTTACGATTCATAAATTTAACATAACAATCAAAAAAGAGGCAACATAGGAAGATTCGTGTCTTCTGCAGTACGATTACGTGTTTAATGGCACACAGCTACCGACGTTTCAGAGCAGCTAGCTGTACCATTTTCTAGGACCATAAATTCTTCTTGGTCCGTTGGGAAGAGCTAGTCTCTATCACTAGCTCGCCAGAAAGGAACTTCCCACCCTCCATTTCAAGCTGAAGACGGAGAAGGATACGATTTTCGGTGTGCTCTCAAGACGTGTTGCAATCCTGGAGCAGTACTCAAGCTTTCCTCAATAGGTCAATATCAATACTATCATCAGACTCTTCTTGGTTTTTGTTCCCTTGTCTCTAATGGGCAGGCTCAGATCCTCACGCAATATATTTAATATTTTCCATCCCGAAGTGTTCGATACACCTATATACTAAACAACAGTGTTTAGTCAAACACAACAATCATTTGGTGTGTTATTTATTGACCTTGGGCACCTTGGGTGACAGGTTTCGATTCCATTGGAATCATTATGACACCAACGGAATCGAAACATGTCGCCCAAGGTGCCCAAGATCAATAAATAACATACCAAATGACTGTTGTGTTTGACTAAACATTGTTGTTTAGTATACTCACTCGTGATATATTTGTATAATTTACGGAATATTTCTAATCTCTTTGTAGGTTGGTATTCCGTTTTAAACTCAGACCTCGTTCCTCTACGCATGACACATGTATAATATTGTCGTCTTTTTCAGCACGTACTATTTAACGGACTTATCAATAATATTTTACTTACGTTCCTAAATAAATAATGTATGATGGTGTGGACCGAACTCATGTGGTTCACAATAAGGTCCAGTATAGAGCTCAAAAATACTGGGTGATATATGTTCTGGTTGCATCTTGACCATTTGGATGACTGTGAGCTATGAAGAAGAATTGCGCTATAAGGAGTTAGTAGGTTGGTACCTCTGTTTCCCCTTTATCTTTTGTGCAGCTGTACAAATCGAGGTGAAGTTTTAAACAATATAATTTGTGCCTTTTACTCTCTCGCATTTTCTGTATCCTCATACCGCCAACAGAGGTTATGACATTTTAAACATCTTAATCTTCAGACAGGAAATAAGACGATAGTCATTATGCACTGCAGCCACCAGTCTCTGTTTCATTTAAGCCTCATTAAAGTACTTCAACCGTAGCTGATAAAGGAGAGTGAAAATTGTTTCTCGAGCATGGCTGAATGCCAGCCGGCCCACTCAGCTGGCTGATGCGCCATCGGCTGTCGCAGGATTTTGCGCTTATGGCGTCGTTATGCAAACAATTTATCTTCCTGTATAACGACGTTCTTTCCTACGCGCTTTCCAGATACGATTCGCATCTCTACTCTCATATCTTCAGCACGCATTCTCTTGATTTCGTGTGTCGTTCTATAAAATAAAACTTCAGAAATGTATTTTAGAAAGGAGTGAATCCTGCTGAAACATAGCTTTTACCTCAACTTAACAATTAAGTTATCAAGTTTTGCGTCTCTCATTTTAATGACACTACTGCACTATGAGGGACCGGTGTTGCACAGTGGTTAAGGTGCTATGCTTCAAATCGGAAGGTCGCTGGTTCTATCCCAGCTGGTGTCAGTGGAATTTTTCATCGACATAAAATCCTTCCGATCGCCCTGGGATCGACTCAGCCCCTAACAGAAGTGAGTACCAGATGTATTTGCTGGGGGTAAATGCGGCCGGTGCGTAAGGCTGACAACCTACCACTATCCTGTACCGTTGTCACGAAATCTGGGAACCTTAACTTCCTGGAACCCTCTGGGCCTGCCCAGGCCTGTAATGGGACTGCTGCACCTTTACCTTTTTACTGTATTATGAAGCCTAGTAGCAAAGTTACTTTGAGACGATCAAACAACGTAAGATATCAAACTATCACGGAGCGGCGACAGCTCTGTCGGTAATAATGACTTGGCTGCATGGTGGAAAACAGGAGATCCGGGGTTTCTGTAACGACTGTGTCATTTTGAGCTCTCATGCCCTTGTGGCATAAACAGTAGGTGTAGGTATCAGTCAATAACACAACAGTATCTAAAAAGATGTTTAATAAAGGATGACAGTTACTACATGTTTCAGTCTATTGCAGCCATCATCAGGTTTTCATCCGAAAGTAAGGTGGTAGTGCTTTATAGGATTGGTATGATTATGTCACGATGGTAAGATCTCATCATCAGTGAGATTTGTTATATATTATTGTTAAGGGACACGGGGGGGGGGG
>Ga0123355_10007991_pt1 | contig 15949 bp, 16 predicted proteins | sample TergutEmb28metaG_3_FD_89872 | JGI IMG/M metagenome (GOLD analysis project Ga0123355, IMG submission 89872) | Embiratermes neotenicus P1 segment gut microbial communities from Petit-Saut dam, French Guiana - Emb289 P1 | ecosystem: Host-associated > Arthropoda: Insects > Digestive system > Gut ...
GCCTGGGGCGTGGTGACCACTGTGCTGTCCCAAAAAATTGGGTACCAAATATTCAGTGACAGGGTCATCCCAAAAAAATTTATAATTAAACCAAAAAACTGAAAAAAAAAAAAAACCACAAAATTCACATGGAATTTGTAAGTTTTCTTTTGTTTATATTTCAGAACTTTCAAATGAACTGAATCAAATACATATTGAAATGTATGAACAGTTTATAACCAGAACTATTTTGATGTTTGATTAACACCATTCACTGTTGTTGATCACATAAGCTGCTTTCAAATTTCACAATAGAAAGAATTTGGCATTCTGTTTTTCAACAATACCATTGCCTTTTCACCCCTAACAATTATTGTGCACTATGGAATAAACATGTGAGTTACACTAGAGAGAAAATATTTTTTGGTGCAAACTTCCTTCCTTGTTTCAGGATTATAGATGTAGCAGCAACTCATTATAATCACATATCAGCAGCCATGACACAGAATTCTAAAGTGTACATGTGGGGGCAGTGCAGAGGTAAGATAATTTTACTAATGTGGAGATACAATAGATGTGCCATTGATTGATAGAATCATGTTGAGCATGGTTGAGTGGGGAATCTGTGTGATATGGATACTGCAAGATCATTCAAAAACTCGGTGGAGCAGAGTCCTTCTTGAGAAGCTAACATATCCCACATTTTGCAGAACCTGAAGTTTCATTACCGCATTTGCAAGGACCTGCCACCTTTCCCAATCCAGAACCAGGCCAGCCCATGCTGCCACATCCCATGTCTTGAAGATACATTTTAATATTCTCCCATCTGTGCCTAGGTTACCCAAGTGGTCTCTTTTCCACAGGTTTTCTCACCAAAGCCCTGTATACACCTCCCCTGTCTCCTGTGTTTGCCACATGTCCTGCCAGTAGTATTTGGTGAGATGTACCAAGCATAATGCTCCTTGTTACATAGTCTTGTCCACTCCCCTGTCACCTTGTCCGTCTTAGGCCCAAATATCTTCCTCAGCACCCTATTCTCTAACCCTCTCAAGTGTATGTTCCTCCCTTTAACAAATTTTCACACCCATACAGAACAACAGGAAGAATTGTAGTTATGTGTCTCTTAATCTTTATCTTTGTGGATAACAAACTGGAAGACAAAGATTCTGCACCGAATGATAGCTAGCATTCCCCGACTTCAATCTGTCCTTGATTTCTTAGTGTTTGGAATTTTCATTTGTTTGGGTTGTTCCCAAATATGTGAAATGTTACACCCCTTCAAAGGTTTCATTACCTGCCTCTATGTTGTAATTTTGGTATGCATTCTGCTCATGAGACTGACCATATACTTAGTTTTCTCAGTATTTACTGCTGGACCAATCTGTTTAATAGTGACTAAATAAAGCATCTGTGTTTTTGTGTATAGTATGTTTGTTTTTACCCAGCATATTGTCAACATTGAAATCTAGAAGCCGATGTGTACCATTTAATTTCAAGCCCCTGGTTTGCCTGAACCATTGTAATTGTGTATTCTAAACAAAGTTGAAAGCAGTGGTGGTAAGCATCCTCTTTCTTCAAACCATTCTTAATAGAAAACATGTCAGAAACATGATTGCCATCTGGACTGTACTATAGATTTCATTTAAACCATTTTTATTAGTCTTACTAGTTTCACTGGGGTGCCATACTCAGTGAGAACAATATACAAGACTTCCCTTCTAACTGAATCATAGGCTTTCTTGAAGTCTTTATCTGAAGCACTGCCTCATTTTATTCCCATTTTTTCTTAGGTCTTTAACAAATGCAGAATATATGATGAGTGTTGATCTGTTATGCCAAAGTCCACACTGATGCTCCACACTAATTTCATCTGCATATGGAGTTAACTTTGACAGAAGGATAGTGGATAAACTGTATATTTGACGAAAATTGATGTACCTGAATAATTACTACAGTCTGTTTCATTACTCCTCTTTAAATAGGTACTCCTTCTATTGCTGAGGTAATTCTTCCTTTTGTACAATAGAATTAGTAAGTTTGGGGATCTCAGAACAAATTGGCTTACCCCCTGCTTTGTGTCCATTTTTGAACAAAGCAAGTTTCAACGCCAGAATGCAAGATAGACGATAACTAATAAATACTTAAAAATGTGGTAAAATTTAAATATTGTGGATTGACAGCAACTAATCAGAATTACTGTCATGAGGATATGAAGAGCTGTTTAAATTTGAGGAAAACTGAAAGCATTATTTCCATTTGCTATTTAAAAACCTTTATAGCATTCATGATTCATTTTTATCAGTTTGTACACCTAAAGTAAAGAACGTGAGTTAGTGAGCTCGAGTGTTTATTACTCAGATCTACGCTAGTGGTGGATTTTAACACGTGCTGTTGATACAGTATATATGAATATATTAATATGTGAACACAAGGGACTGATGTGTTGCTTCAAATTAAAAATGGGCAGAAGCCCATGCAAATGTTTGTAATTTTTTATATTGTAAACATGAAAAATTGCGTGGTTCTTACATCCACAGCTGACATCTTTTTGTTTATCTGAAATATGTACATTTGTATGGTACATTACAGGTCAGAATGTTACAATCCCAACAGAAACGCCATTTACATCTTTACATGATGTGTTTGCATGTTTTGCAACACCAAGTGTAATGTGGAAACCTATGGAAGTAGATGCAGATGCTGGTGAAAAAGTTACAGATAGCTTGAAACTTGCCTTTGATGATCCAGTAAGTATAATGAAGTTTGTGTTTGTGCAGCAATTCAAAATTTCACCATTTAGGGTTGTTTGTGTCTAGAACCATCTTCAGAATGGCAGTAGTGATAAGATATTTTTCCTGACCGTATTTAAAATGTGGCAGTCAAGCCACTTTTCAAGAAAGGAGACAAAACTGGTGTGACAAATTATAGGCCTGTTTCATTATTAACTGTGTTTTTCTAAGGTACTTGAGAAAACTATGCACAGTGGATTAAGTCATCATCATCTTCATAGTAACAAACTGGTCACAGAAGAGCATGGCTTTGATGAAGAGATATCTACTGAAAATGATGCCTTCGGAGTAACAGATACTGTATTGAAATCTGTTAACCAAAAAATGCACATTGAAAGAATTATCTGTGATTTGGCGGAGGCTTTTGATGGCAGAAATCATGAAATTTTGTTAGCTGATTTACATTTCTATAGCATGTGAGGAGTAACTGCATGTTGGTTTAGTTCATATGTAACTCACAGAGGACCGAAAGTTCAAATAAAATCATCTAATGCAGCTCAACATTTTTTTATGACTTGGTACATTGCAACATGGAGTTCTCTAAGGTCAGTTCCAGGGCCTTTATTGTTCATAAGCTATATAAATCACCTTCCTGTTGAAAATTAATTCTGTTTCAGAACACATGCTATTTGCTGATGACACCAGTGTCATAATTTCAAGCAGACATTTTGGTGATATCTGTTCAGTGTCAAACTTAGTTCCCCCTTCATGTGATTAAATTGTTTGCTGCTAATAAATTAGTCCTAAATCTAGATAAGACAAAATTAAATTTATATTGAATAATTCACCACATTCTGCATTAGGTATTATTAGTAAAGAAAAATAATAGAAGCGATTGTAAATACAGAATTTTTTTGGTTATAAATTCATAAGTACCTAAATCGTGTACAGGGTTTTGGTGAGGAAACCTGGGGGAAAGAGATCACTGGGGAGACCCAGGTGTAGATGGGAGGATTATACTAAGATGGATCTTCAGGAAGTGGGATGTGGGGGTATGGACTGGATCGAGCTGGCTCAGGATAGGGACAGGTGGCGAGCACTTGTGAATGCTTCAATGAACCTTTGGGTTCCATAAAATACAGGGAATTTCTGGACTAGCTGTGAACTGGTTAGCTTGTCAAGAAGGACTCTGCACCATGGCGTAAGTAAGTAAGTACCTAAATGGGAAGAACCATATGGAACAAATGATTCTTACGTTAAGTGAGCATGTTATGCAGCTGGGTTGATGGTTCACATCAGTAATATTACAACTCTCAATTTATTTTGCATACTTTCATTCTCTTATGCAATATAGAATATTTTTTGGGGGTTACTCTTCCAACATTAGGAAGGTATTCACTATACAAAAGAAAATTATCAGAACTATGGCTGGTGCACAGTGCAGAGCTTCGTGTTTGAGTCTGTTTTAAAAATTAGAGATTTTAACTGTTTCACGCCAGTGTATACTTTCATTAACGAACACCATTGTCAATAATCATGAAGATTTTCAAACAAATTTATCTATACATAATATTTTAACAAGAAATAACACCATTTTCTTAGACCAAATGCCAGTATCTTCATTTTCAAAAAAGTACATTCTGTGCTGGCATCAGAATTTTCAACAGTTTACCACTTAGTCCTAAGTAATGAAGAGGCAAAATTCAAATCAGCATTAAGAAAACACTTAAATGTGCACTTCTTTTACTTTGTAGATGAATTTTTTGTGTGCAGAGATTATCCTTAATATTGTTTTATAAAATGTTTGTAGTTAGTCATTGTAAAAATTCTGTGTACTTTTTGTATTCATGACTTGTTCCACTTCCTGTTGTCTTTCTGACACACTAAAGGATCCTTTGAATATATGTGCGTGTGTTTGTGTGTGCATGTTTGGATACAGCAATATATGTACAAATATTTGGTTACAGAGCAGCAGTGATTTGATAATTACAGTTAGTGGGACACCAATACATGTACATAAAGCTGTTCTAAAAATAAGATGTCAGCATTTCCGATCCATGTTCCAAGATCACTGGGAGGAGGATAGCAGGAGGTAAATTCAATTAGAATTGTAGCACATTCTGAATTGCTTCACTACTGTGTTAATTGTGAAATAACGTTAGGAAATAATTACTTGATCACATTCATGTATAAACATACAGTAAGAGTTTATTATGTGATAGTTTCATCGTTATGAGCTCAGTTTAATGAAAAAGTCATTCTTAACATTCTGACAGTTTTGTTATATTTATTTCCTTGTCTGTTGTTACTATTTTTTTTTTCTGGAGTCTAATTTGATGTATTTCTTACAGTGTTCTTGAAATGGATCAATTCTCATATCAGGTATATCGTGCTTTTCTACAGTATTTGTATACAGACGAAGTTAATCTTCCACCAGAGCGTGCTCTTGGTGAGTTTCCAGGAACTCTATAACTTATATGTACAATAAAATCTGATGAAGTAGAAGTCTATTAATTGAAGAGTTAGTGTATGATAAGCTCCCAGGTGGAAGAGACTATACCCCCATGGTTAGGCATAGGTAGGAGGATAATAAAATGGATGAACTGGAGTGTGAGAGTTTACATTGAACATACCTGGCTCAGGTTAATTTCCAGTAAACAGTTAATGACGCTTTGGTATCCATAAAAGTTAGAGAATTTCTTGACCACCTATGTTCCCATTAGGTTCTCAAGGACTCTGTGCTGTGGAATTTTTGAATTAGTGTTATTTTACAAGATTGGGGTTTCAAGTGGCACTTCAGTTATGGAAATTTGTACATTACCTACTTCCAGAATATTGTTTAATTAAGTGCTGCAGGTTGGATTGTCTTTTCAGATTAATGGTTATTGAGAGGGGATGGTCTCGTTGGGTGGGTAGGGACAGACTGTGGTGCTATTCAGCAGGGGAAACTTTTTTGCTGTAGTGAAAATAGTGGATAAAAGCTGTTCTTGTACGCTGAATGCCAGCTGTGAAAGCCTAAGGAGTGGAACTGCAACCCTTTTTAGGAGGAATAATATTCTGCAGATATGTGACCTTGTTTCTTTGTTTCACTGTTTTGTGGTATATTTATGAGTGACATTTGAATGGCTTGCTTTTATAGTTATGGTACATTCTTGTAAAAGTCATTTAAATTTAACACAGTCAATTCAGTTATCTTCTGTTCTGTTACCATACAAACGGATCTCTAGTTATTGCCTTCTACTTTTTGGTTTCATTTGAAACAGTTCATTTTTCCCATTTGCATTTATGTGAACCAAATTATAAATTTATTTCTACTGATCTTCTTTTGCAGAATTACTTGATCTTGCCAATGCTTATTGTGAGACACAGTTGAAAAGGAAATGTGAGCAGATAATAAAACAAGGGATAACAGTAGAAAATGCTATAGTGCTGTACTCTACTGCCATTGCTTATGAAGCTAAAGTGAGTGTCTTTGTGTGTACATCTGTGTTCATACTGGGGATGCTTGTGTCAGAAGTATGCAGATGATGTCTTACTGCAGCATTCTTCAATTATGTATGAAGTTATATAATGTTATTACCATTAGGTAAATTTTACACCTCAGATAAAATTCTCTTTCGTCCTTCCTTTCTTTGTGGATATCCCATCTCAATTTTTTTTGATCTGTTGACCCTGTTAAATTATTATTTGATGAACGTATTTTGCTGAAATAAAATGGCTCATGCTATGACTCAGGTGTTACATGCCAACCTCTCACAGCTGAGGTACGGGCTCAATCCCAGGCTATTCTGTATGGGAATTTGTAGTAGACACAGTGACACTGGGACAGGATTTCTTCTAAGTACTTTGGTTATTCCTTGTTAATATTCTACCAGTGCTTCATACTCATGTTTCATATGTCACCAATGATAATATAATGTTAAAAGTTGACAGCATTGTTAAATGAAACAAACAAAGTGAAATTAAATTAAGGGTATGTATTTTAAAGTGGTAAAAGGGGAATTAAAACATGTCACCCTTGTGAAGAAATCACAAATAATGTGAATTCTTTGTATGCTCTGAATTGCATTTACAATAGTTCTGCATCTTGTTCCGGCTGTGGAAATAGTTTCATTGAAGATGTGCATTCATTCTGAAGATAACGTATATGAGTACTGCGTAATGACAGTTCCTTTCCATTTTAGAATTGTTTTATACTATTTGCTGCAATCTGACCACCTCTTTCCACCTTGTTCAAATTATCGTAAGCCCTGTAACTGCTATCCATGGAGGGACCAGGTGGATAAATGAAGGACTATTGCTGGTAGAGGGTGGATGTGGTGTATGGAAAGATATTGTTTGGGATACAGAGGCATAAATGAGAAAATGGTATTAAAATGGATCATAGGTAAATCAGATATAATGATCTTGAGAATAAATGGCTAGGTATATTGGATAAATGTAGTGCAGTGTGCCTTACAGAGTGTTCAGGTGAGAATGAAATATCAGTGTGCCATGAGTACTGTGTGTGTTTTGGCTATGATTACTGTGCAGCTTGCTGAAATGATGAGGCATATGTGGAACCAACAAAGATATTATAATCAGTACAGCAGTGACTGAAGGTTCTGACTGCTCATGTCACTTTAGTGTAAGGTGTTTTGCAATGATATGTGTTAGTCAACAGTGTTTTTTTTTTTTTTAATCTTTCATGAGAAACAAAAGAATGGAATAAGCATTCGAAGAGTCTTTTCAGTACCTGTAAGAGTGAGTTCTAGCAAGGTCATGTATATTGAAGTGCTTCAGAAGGTAAGAGTTTTGGCTTAAATTTATGGCAAGAGGGACTGCCAAGAGAAATGTCTGAACAGCAGAACAAATTTAAAACCCAGTCACATTTAGCGATGAGCCCTTGCAGCTTGTTCCTTGCTACAAGATACTGATGTGTATTGCTGGGTTCTGCATACACAACCACAAGACTAACTGAACTGCACTTCTGTAAAACAGCAGTTGGAAATAATGTATTTACATTTGTGCTCATTTCAGTATGCAGAATGTATGAATATGAAGCAAGGAAAGTACTCATGCCATTAACCAAGTGCCATTACACAGTGTAGGTTATGGTGTGCTGTAATTGCATGGAGACTCATTGATTGGTATTTATTCAGTGAACTGTGAGTTTGGATTGGCATGTGACTAATTCGTTAAATTTCATCTTCATTGATTTGATAAATGCAGAAAGGCAATACAGATACTTACAGCAAGAAAATTCTAGAACACACGATGCTACTATATGTGAGGCACATGAGACAAGAATGGGCAATAAATGATTCTGTCTTTCTAGAGTGAATGATTTTTTGTTACTTCAATTTTATCTCTTTGGAAACTTGAAGGGAAAAGTGCATCAGAATAACATTCCCACATCCCTTGCTCTCCAGAATGAAATAATACATGTAATTGCTCTGGTGACAGGATGATTTGGAATATTTCACAGAAATTTTGTAATAATGTTTACTTCCAGCATAGAAGTAGAGAGATGTAAAACTGATTCATTTTTGTAAAAGTTTTTAATGAATTTCAACCTTTGTTTCCAGGAACTGAAAGAGTTTTGTTTCAATTTCTCTATGAACCACATGACAGCAATAATAGAAACTGAAGGCTTCACTTCACTTGATGAGCAAACAGTGAAAGGTTTTATTCGGAAGGCTGCCAAGTTTGGAGTTTTCAAATCCTAGGATAAACATTAGAAATGTGTTCGTGGGTTTGACATGCAGAAAGAGGGGAAAAGGAAATCATGTCCACAACAGACATGCATACAAATAAAGCAGCCAAGATTGATGCACAGCTATGGCTGAGCATGGAAAATAGCAAGATTCAAGTGGCAGAGTGGCGGTATCTGTGTGTGTGTGTGTGTGTGCGTGTGTGTGTGTGTGTGTGTGTGTGTAAGCATGTATTGTCTGATACCAACATTAAATTTGTAGATTTTTTTTAGGTATATGATGTTTGGTCTTGGTTATCTATGGACGTCTACCATATTTTTGAGTGTTTGACAATAAAATCTTGAACAAGCGAAGAATTGTAGGGGCATGTATAACCATAGCAATTAAGAGTGCCATGAACTAATGAGAACAAATCAGTATTGTATCTGGATGTTATGAGAACTGTGCTTTGTTACTGAAATTGTTTGGGAGATGAAAGATCTATTGGCCTGTCATTCTAGATTAGTTTTTCATATGTATTTGTGGTGTATTTCTGAACTGTAGTAATGTCATGTTGAATGTGTCTTAAAGGATTTGAAATTTCATTCTATAAAACAGTAGTTTGAACATGTTGAGATTAAGGTGAGAGTTTTTGCTCTTGAGCAATTGTGAAAATGCTCAGACCAATGTGAGAAGAAATTGTGTTGTCATGTCATTGTTTTGTACTCTTTCTATTGTAATCAGTAGTTGCTGATAATTCTGTGCTGAACATTGGCTTTCATAAATTTAGATTAATACAGAGCTGTATGAGAAAATCTAGGTTGAACTCCTGTTCTGATAAGGTCTCAGATTTTTTATGTAAGAAAGAAGATGACAGAAATCTACTTTGTTTCCTTTGTAAGAATATGAAATATTGGAAAATAGAAATGAGTTTTAAGACCGACCAGCATAGTGCAATGGATGGACAACCAAGGCATAGTGATATGACTGTTTTTGTAAACAGGAACCTTTCTGAAATGTAACAAATTGTACAGTCGGAGTTTGTGAAAGAGAAAAAAATACATTTAATTTGGCAAGTGATCTGGGTAGTGATAAATGACTAATGATAATATATAGAAATGAAACTCTTCTTTACCAGAACATTGTTACAAAACTGAACACAGTATTACAAAGAAGTGTGTGTGTGTGTGTGTATATATATTTGCAATACTGTTAGCCTGAATAGTAAACCAAAGCTGTGAGCTTTGTTTTCTACTTGTTTAATGCGTTATAAAAGTTTTGCTGTGGTGTAGTATCTGTGTGGCCTTTGCATTTTATTATTCGTTGATTTAATTTTTCTTCAGTAAGCATGTGTATGTGGAATTAATTACTGACAATAGTAACTGAAACATGTAAGGTAACCTCACCCTTTCCAGTTTTTGATATGTCTGCATCTTTGTGATGTGTATATTTCACCGACATTCCAGCTTAATTGATCATCATACATTCAGATGGTATGTGAAAAACTTTGAACTGTGGTTAAAGTGTGAGAGTAAATACCTGTGTCCGATATTAGTGCTTTAATTTGTAATGTGTATTGTAAAAAAAGTTGTCAACTGAACAGTACTGTGATGAAGCCATCTTGCAAGAAATGGAAATTTTTTAATGTGGTTTATTGGGAAAAAAAATTGATAAAAATTACATTGAATTACTTGGTACATAGATTCTTATGGACTGAGATTTGCATTTAGTCTAAACTGAAGGATCATCTTATAGAGTATGCATTTTATACCAATAATCACAGGGTTTCACTGACATGTAATAGGTTTGCAGCAATACTTGCTGTACATGTGCTGCGGTTTGTTTTCTTTTAGTACTGATGAATTGGAAAATCATAAATACATTTCATCAGCAATGTCAGGGTAGGTGTTTCAAAACAGTTCCAGTTGCCAGAATTTTATGTTACCTCTGTCTGTACTGTGTTTTAGTAACTTCTGAAATATTTCATTCTTGTTGTTAAATTTCAGAAACAGTATAGAAGTCATTTAAGGCAGTTTTTACTTTGACCTTGATGTCCATTGTTAATAATAACAGATTTTGTAAAATCTTATCTTTTGTTACTGGCATAGGGCTATAACTGTGGCAACTTAGAAAGTGAATCTTATGTTTATTGGACCATGCATCATTGTAATAGTTGAAGAATAAAAGACCAACTTGATGTCACGTGCTATTTTATTTCACTTCTTATGTACTCAACATGTTTCGGACATTAATATATCCATCATCAGTAGGTTGCGACTGTGCTGTTGAATTACCACATCGGTCGTTTTGTTCTCGGTTCGTTGTGTGTTGGAGATTTGGTGCGGCTGGGTTTGAGTAGTGTCCATGTTGCAGCCTGAATCACAAGTTGTGCTTCAGCCTGCAACAAGGACACTACTCAAATTCAGCCGCACCAAATCTCCAACACACAACGAACTGAGAACAAAACGACCAATGTGGTAATTGAACAGCACAGTTGCAAGCTCCTGATGATGGATATATTAATGTCCGAAACATGTTGAGTACATAAGAAGTGAAATAAAATAGCAAGTGATATCAAGTTGGTCATTTATTCTTCAACTTAGAAACTGATATGAAGTCTGACCTTCTGTGTCAAATATAATGGTTTACATAAACCTTTAAGAGTGGAGTAGTTACATAGTGCCTGTGTTGTAAATTGTTTTGATGCTGCATGTGTTAGGAAATAGAGTAAACTTCAAAAAAGTAATTGAATTCCATGTTCTATTTGTGGAATCTGTATATTCTCTGGAATAATCTTAGTAGCTCTAGATACTTTTCTGCTTTGAATGTTTTATAAAGTTATTGTTATTTTGATTCAGAACAGAGCTGCTTGTATTGTGAGTACCACAAGAGGCTGAGCAACCAATCTGTGAATTTGAAAAGGCAAGAATGTAACATAACAGCTGATCACTTGTGTCTTTTAAAGGATCTGGTGAATAAGTAAGTTATGTGGGAGGCCAAATTGGACTATCAAGGCTCAAATTTTTGTCACTAAGGAATAAACTTGGTTATCAGTAGTTCAGACTAATTGAATATCATGTTCTGATTGATTTTCACTGGGGTAATTAATAATCTCATTGATTTGTGTATTGCATTTGTGTTAATTGGCAACAGTTACAACAGTCAAAAATCAAAAACTTACCACCCCCTATAAAAAATCCAATTACATGCCTGGGACAGGCCCTTAGGGCTTCAGGAGATTGAGCTGCCAGAATTTCTAGATATGAAGATTGCAAGGTAGTTAGTCCTACACACCGGCCACCTTTATTCCCCAGGAGATACTCATTTCTGTTAGAGGCTGAGTCAACTCCAGGGCCGTGGTGCAGCCACAAGTCAGTGAAAAATCCCGGTAAACTCATCAGGAGTTGAACCCGAGACCTTTCAGCTTGTAGTGCAGTGTGTGCCTCATTCAACAGCTCCAATGCATACCCCACCAGCTTGTATAGTAAAACTAAAATGACTGCTCATTTGGGGGATGTAATGTTGTTAACTTCGTTATATTAGGATGGCTTACGCATTTTTTCATAGAAGCCTAAATTCAGGGATGGCCTTGTTTTGGCCAATGAGCTCAGGTTTTCAGTATTGCTGTCTGTTACTGTCTTAAAAATTGTGTGATTAAACTGCTGTATGTGACAGTGTATTCACGTAATTTCTTGCAGAGAGGGGGTTGGAGGGGGGAGGAGAGTGCATGTGTTTGTGTGCATGTATATATAAAGGCTTCTGTGGTCATCTAAGGATCCCACATCCTGTAAATTCTGTGCTCAAAGCATGTGTATATGTGTAATAAAATCAGAAATAATATATACCCCATGTTTTATTATTTTTCTAAAATCTGGTTATCATGTTTTAAGCATGACTGGAATATATGCAGATTTGAAACAGCAGAATTGAAGTTAATTCCTACTATGGGGGGTAGTACAATCCCCCACCTTCACACTGTACATCTGTACCTGTCTGATATGCCTGACAGCAAGAATGACAGAGAGAATAATATTTTTTTACTGTGGTTATTGGGAGGCAGGGTAGCACAGTCAGTAGTGACTGGGCTATGGGCTGTGCGATCTGGGGTTGGAATCCCAGCAGGTAAGAGTTTCATCTCCTCTCTGTGGCCCCACTCACTAATCGTCCTGTTCAGTGGGAATCAGGGGGGCTGTTTTCCCCAGGGTAAAGTGGATGGGTTGTGAGGCTGACCTTACTCATGTCTAAATAATGTTGAGGTTAAGAATGAGTGGAGCTACCATTTACTGTAGTTTTCAGCCCTAAATGACAGGTACTGTCAGAATTATTCATGCTATTGTTAATGCTGCAAATTGAACAGATACGGATACTGATACATGCTTCTAAATCATGTATGATAGAGACTGTAAAAGTCCTGTTTAACAACAACACTACACTGCTACCATGTAAGAGTTATTTGTTTTAAGGAACATTTATAAATAAAGCATTTTTTTGTTGGAATTTGTGAATTCATAACCTACTTGAGAACTGCATTCTTCTGGGTTATGCAGTGAGTAGTGGCTGCATAATAACCCAGAAGAATGTAGTTCTCATCTACTGTGTGGCAGAAACCTGAAACCACACGTAGCCTACTTTTCTTCCTAGAAAGAAACAAAGTGGTTTTATGAAGTCTGTGTGTTTTGTGTATATGAATGTCTTTGTCTCCTTAAAGTTTGAACCAGTTCATCTAACGTCATGGAATGTGGTTTTAACGTTATGCCACTGGAGGACATCCCAGCCCTGCTAACTTTTATTGTCCCACAGTCATTAGTATCAAGGTTGGTATGCAAACTTGTGATGTGAGAGTGACACTAGCACCACTTACTTTTTAGATTGTGAACAGTTGTATGGTAACAGATCTTGAAAAAATTTGCAGTTTTGTTAGAATGATTATTTTTTACAGTGTAAATATTGTGACCCTGCAAAATTTTTCTTCAGGATTCATATTGGTGATACTAACCAATCAATTACAGGCTTGTGAAGGGTAGATTATATATGAAATACTGTTTTTAATTTGACAGCTGCAAAAATGGCAATATGCAAAACTCTGGTGTTGTGTGGGACGGATTGAATGTAGATAGATCTTTTACTTATCTCGTAAGTTCTTCACAGAAGTGAAATGAATCAGCAATAATTATAGTAACGAGGGGAGCTGGCAGCAAGGTGCATGCTGGTGCACTTCTGTCACCTTGGGATTTTGACATTTTATGATTATTTAAATTAAAATCTCAAAAAATTAATACAGAACAAACTTTATAACTTCTCAAAATAATTCTAAAGCAAAACTATTTTCAGTACAATAACCAGTTCTTCCAACCAGAAAAAGGCATTGACATGGGATCAAACATCTCAAGCACCATAGCAGAAATTTACCTTCAATTGCTGGAAGAAATATGTATAGAGCAATGGCTGGAAAACGTAGATGATATTTTAGTTATTTTTGACCAAAACAAAAAAGATGGAAAAACAATTGTAACCCAGATGAATAACATAGACAAACATATGGAATTCAAGCTGTCGGAAGAAGAAAATAATACCATAAACTACCTTGATCTTTCCATTCATAGTAACACCAACAGCATTCATTGACTTAGGAATCTATAGGAAGCCTACACACACTGATATTACCATAAAATTCTCTTCCATCCACCCCTATGAATGAATATGAACTCAGCATTTAATTGTTATGTAAATAGAATGCTAGTACTACCTATCACAAAACAAGCTAAACAGCAAGAATGGAAAATCATACTTGCAATAGCCCAAAACAATGGATTCCCTCTACATAATCAAAACCTGAAGAAAAAACTGATAGCCAATAAACAAAAACAAAAACTCCTAACCACGACAATACAACAACCCAAAAAATGGGTAACATTCACATATCACAGTCCACAAATATGAAAAATAACTAATCTCTTCAAACACTCTAACTTGAATATTGCCCTACGTGCCACAAACGCTATACATCAACACCTCACTGACAAAATAACCAAGACCAGCATAAATTCCAGTGGTATATATAAACTCAAATGTAACACTTGGAACAATTCATATATAGGACAGTTGGATGGGTAGATTAATAGCAAGAAGACACAAATAACACACACAATACATAAGAAACAATAACCAGATTTCAGCGTATGCATTACACATACTAAACAATAGACATGAATATGGCACTGCAGAGGAAACACTAGAATTACTGAAACCATGCACTAAAGGAACAACAATGAATTGTTGGGAAGCTCTATATATGCAAGCCTTTTACCAACGTAACATATTGATTGAAGAGCAGCAGGTCAATGACATAAATCCCCTGTACAAGTTGGCAAACACGTCTTGAGGCCAACTGCGCGTCCACTAGCTCAGTCTGGTTCTGAACAGTGCAGCAGACATATATCAACAAGGGTGAGTCCAATTAATTTCCACATTATTTATTATATGTTATTTTATTTTAAAAATTCCTCACTATTGTGGTACTTGATGTGATGTTTTTCATTACAGACCTGATAACATATGCAGCCACACTGCCAGATTAAACACGATGATGTATTTTAAGCAGATGTTTTAACATTGTAACTTTAGCAAGCTCACATAGTACGCTCCCTGATGGTGGTGATCACAACGAAACATGTTGGAGCTTTTGTAATTTTAATGTAAATTTTAATACCCCTTTAAAAACAATTCTCTTATGCATCAGTTGATAATAAAAAACTTTGAAAATAGCAGGATACATGGTACAAATGTAAAAAAAACAGTTCCTACAGTTTTATTTTAAGGATTAATTAAGGATTCTAATTAAGTAACTATATTACACTTCAGGATGGCAACCATTAAAAAAAACTATAATACTAGCTTGTCCTGTATTAAGCATTAAAAATCTGGTAATTTTGTAGGTAATGTGCATTACTCTGCATTATAGAAACATTTTTGTACCTCTTGTATGCTGTTAAGTACGCAATGAATATTAGTGTTTCAAATAATGTTGCTACTACAAATTTGATGTCAGTGTGATTAGCTTTGCTGTGGTTGTCTTGCAGTTGTATTCCCATAGTACGTTATTGGTTAAAAAAAATCCTCACAATGTATTTTCAAACAAATGCTACAGTAGTGTCAAAATTATTTTTTCACCCCGGATCGAGTAGCCTGTTCCATAAATCATCTTGTTGATCATTGCAGGGAATGTTTGTTTCATCTTTATATTATGACAGTAAAGAAGTTGGACTTTCGACTCTTCTGTTCTGCACTCTCAGGTCTGGACTACATGTATGTATGGCCCCCAGATTTATTTTTTCTTTGAGCCCATAAACATATTAAACTGGCCCTAGTATTAGCCTTCTTTTGTGTACCACCTGGACTTTGTACACTTGAAATAATTCACAAAGGTCTGACTACCTAACTGTTCTCCTTAGTTGGATACAAGGGCACACCCAAGGAGGGGAGGGGGCTGCAGCCTGGCAGCCCCCCCCCCCCCCCCCCCCCCCCCCCCCCCAACATACCAATATTTTTATTATATTACAAAAAACAAAA
>Ga0123355_10007992_pt1 | contig 15949 bp, 8 predicted proteins | sample TergutEmb28metaG_3_FD_89872 | JGI IMG/M metagenome (GOLD analysis project Ga0123355, IMG submission 89872) | Embiratermes neotenicus P1 segment gut microbial communities from Petit-Saut dam, French Guiana - Emb289 P1 | ecosystem: Host-associated > Arthropoda: Insects > Digestive system > Gut ...
TGCTTTATTAGGTAACTTTATTATATATTAATATTGTCTTTTTTTAATGCCATATTTTATATAGATCCTTTTATTACAGTCAGAATATGCCGCCATAACACTGACAACATCTGTACTGACACGCACAGTTGCACAAGACTTGTAATTTTAACTAAGCTCTAGTTGTAGCTCCCTGATGATGGTTCCTGCATGAACCGAAACATGGTTGAGCAGCTTTTATAAGTTAAATTGGTTTTTAAGAATTCAACGATTTTCATAATTGAGTACATTAGCTGGACAATAAAGCATTTGAAAACATTCAAAATTTTGTGCATTATAAATTCAAGACAAATCATGTGCAGATGGTATCATGTTCAAAAGCCAAAAAGCTGATGCTCTTGCCACTAAAAGTCCATGAGTATTTAACAACAATAATTATATGTTACTGATTTTGGAACAGATATAACTGATATTTAACAAAGCAAACCTGTTCAAATGATAACAGCTAAAACTGGACTTCCCTTCATACCAAGCATCACAAACAGACATATGCAAATACACTCACCTCTGTGGTTCACAGGCTGCTGATTCATGGCGGTAATGTCTATCTGCTTCTGTTTCAGATGTACGAATATCTTCAGAGCCACTTGGACTCATGTGGCGGGCCGAGTGGTGTTCAAGTTGACGGATGAGATCCTCCAGGTTTCGAATGCGTATTGGGCCGCAAGATGGAGGCACCTCATTGTCTTCATCTTCCTCCTGCTGAGCACCATGATGATGAAGTACTGCCCCTGTTCCTTCTACCAGAACTGTATGTGTCTGTGGTCCATCACACACTTTTTCTTGACTGCCAGAGCGTTTGTAATCACTGTAGCTACCACTACTGCTGCAATCAGCTGTAGAAAATATGGGTCATTTAAATTTATAGACTTCACTATGTATGGTGTATTTCAGTATTATTTATAAGGATTTCCAAGGACACATATGGAATGGAGTAAGACAGCTCAGTGAAAGAAACAGCACTTTAAAGCTGTGCTTACCACAACTGTACTAAAGTTTTGCAAACTTTCATCAAAAACCTCCAGAGCTATTTTCAAAGTGTGTGTATTATTCAAAGAAAACAAACAACAGGCCAGGTTACCACAGTCACTATAGCAAACAGGCTATAGACCGGAAGGTCTGAGGTTGGATTCCTGACAGAAACAAGAGATTTCTCTCTTCTCCAAAATGTCTGGACTAGCTCTGTGGTCCATCCAGCCTTCTATTCAATGGGAAAAGGAGGATTTGCCCCTAGGAGTCAAGCGGCCATTGTGTAAAGTTGGGCTGCTCAACTTCATCTAATACTGAGGTCAAGAATAAGTGGAGTTACACTCCTACTCCACTATGTCTTCATGGCATGGACAATGACAATTTTACCCTTCCCTGTGGTAAAAGTTCCATATAAACTGTATATATTCTGCCAACTACACTGCCAACAGAAGTGTTAAGGAACAGGGAGTTAAGAAACAAAACTGCTATAGTCTACAGGTGCAAATTTTCCATTCAAGGGGTTACAAAATCAAGAGACATTTGACTGAAATGTGATGGGAATGGCATTCTCAATAATGATGGCCAAGTGTACAGCACACATTTAAAAAATTTCCAAATCACACACACACAAACATGCTGCAAATCCAAATATATCAAAGTGTACAGTTTGCAGACTGTATCAATAAGATCTGTGATAATAAAGGATTACTTATTAATGCCATATCAATCAATTAATGCAAAATCACATGACACTATGAAGATAAAAACACATCAGCTTGAAAATTTTGTCAGTATTTATGTAAAAAAAAACATCCCAGTCTGTATGTGTAGTACTGATAAATAAGTGAAAACATACCCAGAGATTTACGAAGGATCTCTTCACTGAGAAGGCTACTGCTACCAGAAGGCGTGGCAGCCCCTCTATGTGAGGCAGCATTCCGCAATGCCTCTAAAATGTCTTCATGGTAGCCATTGAGGCTTTTGAGCGTTCGTTCTACACTTGAGATTGCCCCTCCTCCCATCATATCTGGGCCCACATTGTTGTCAGACTGGGACAAGATTTCTTGGTTATCAGACTGTGAATCTTCTGACCATTTCTCCTTGCATACATCTGCCACAACAGTTCCATATGGTCCTGATTTCTTTAAAATTCCCTTTTCTGGAAGCTTTGATAAGTTATTGGATGGAAGGTCGATGAATGAAACTGCATCTTCCTCTCCTAAACATGAGAATAATATGAATTCACCAATCAGTTGCATAATACTACAAAAAACAAACTGTTATAAGCAAAAACAATATAGTATGTAGAGTCCAAACATTCTTGTAACAATTTTCACTGAATTCACATTACCATGTGTCTGTGAAAGAAGTAAGATTAAAGTACACCACCTACAGCACATGGCATAAGTTCTGTTTTATTATACTAACTATTTACGCAGATGTTCCTACTTGAGTAAAGAATCACCTTCAGTGGTGCACTTATGGGGTGCCCTCCTAAACATTATTACTGAAAAAATTTATGGACTTTTGTTTTTGTATGCACGGTATGAATTCATTTGATCAGCCTCATAATGTCTGGTTAAAATAAGAAATTACATATTACTTTATTCAGCAATTCTCCCATCCTCCTGTTACTTCTTCTGTCTTAGCTCCAGAGATTTTGCTCAGCATCTTGCTCACTAATGTCATCAACCTATGCTGTTCCCTAATGTAAGACACCAAATTTCATACTCATACAAAACTACATGTAAAATTGAACTTTTTTTTATGTTTCAATCAAAATGTTTTTGGACAGAGGATACAATATCTTGAACTCTGTGGCAGCAGCTGTTCCCTGAACATAATCTGTTGGTCTAATTTTACTGTATTAAAAAGGCAAATTCTTTCACTGAACTAAGGTGAGTTCTACAACTTTTACTACATACATACAAGATGGGTACAATGAGTGGTGACTAACACAGGACACTTCTAGAATCCATTAAAGACAAAAGTTATAAAAATTATGACAACCACATGAAAGTATATAACCACTGTACTAGTAAATGTCTAGTTGCTCCATAAACAGGACAGAAATCTCCAAAAGCAGTGAACAACTTGAGTTTAGGAAATCCAAGTCTCTATAAGAATGTGCTGTCCATGTGTGTGATTAGTGGCCTACGTGGAGATAACACTGACAACATCTCCGTCTCTTTGAAAAACATAACTCCTCCTGCACTAATTACTGCAGATGCAATTATTAGCCATTAACACTTCCACTACTACTACTACTATTACTACTACTAGTTATGCCATTACTACTTTTAGAAAATGGTTTCTGTACTCATTTTTTTAATATTGTAATAAAATATAATATCCCTGTTACAAGTCCACATGCAATTTATATAGGGATAGTTAACCTGGAGCACATTACCACAGCAACACCTACAATATTTGTGAAAATCAAGAAATTAAGATGGACATGTACATAATATATAAGATCCAACATTGAAATATGGATAAATTAACTTCATGTGACACCAATGTGATATTACAATACTGTTTTTAGAACACCTCCTATGTCTGTCACCTACAGTTCTGTGGCACTTGTCTCTTGAACACAATCTGATAAAGGACATAAATCCTTTGCCCACTTTTTGTATTTCATACAGGTATCAAGGTACAATCTTCCATTCCAAAGGTACAATTTTTGCTGTGGTACTTTCAGGTATAAATTGTGTTACAGGAAATAGAGGGTAAAATGTCTGGAGGTATCTATTCACAAATTAAGACATTCCATCTTCTTTTCCTCAATAATGTGAATTTCTGAGGAAAAAAATTTACATTGCAGTACAGTGTGTAGAAAATTTCACGTTAAATCCCATTTTCCTTTAGATTGGATCCCCTCTCGTGAATACTTTAAAAAATCAAGAAACAGTAATAATTGTCTAAATAAATGAACCAGTTTACCTATATAGATACAAATTACATTCCCCTTGTACTTTCTTTTTTCTTCTCTTCAGTACGTGAAAAAGGTCTTCCTGAGTTCCCTAGCACCTTCTTTTGAAATAATCTACTAAGCTACTAAGGGTACTATGTCAAATAAAACATATATGAATACTACTAGAGATTTCACAAGACACAACAAATGAATAAATAAGCAGATATGAAAAAATAAATAGTACCCATATCTATTTTATGGTGCAGGTTTGGCAACATACACTGAGAGCAGCAGACAGCACTAGTCAATGGAATGTGGTGTAATCGAAAGCTTTCTAGGTAGCAGAATTCAATCAAACTTTTTCAGGCTAGCAGCTGCATCAGGTGGTTGAAAAGGGAAAAAAAAAACACTTTTATCTCTCTCTAAAAAAAAAAAAAAAAAAAATGCACACACAGACATGCACGTGCATGCTGTATAACAACCTTCACCACAAACCACATTTTAGCCAGTAACTCATTTCTGGAGAAAACGTAGCTTATGTTCTTTCTGTAATCACTGATTAAAATGCTGCATTGGAATGGATATACAGAGAGAATGGGAAGAGGTATCAGATGGGCAATATACTGGACAGTTGGAAGAAATATGAATAAAACCTAGAAGCGGCTAATGGAACATGTGAATCGGAGAACTGGAACAGACAACAGAAAAAGTATTCAAGGAGGAACATGAATTGCAGTTGTGTAACTTGGAGGTGCAAATTTACAATTAATTTTCAGCATTCTAATACACTAAAAGTTTGGAATGAAATATTACTAACATAGTCAATGGTACAATTTTATAAGTGTTGAAATATTTTCACTGAACTCAATGTCAAAATCATGAATGATAAAATATAATCCTTCAAAGAAGCCTGTCTAAACACTAAAGTAATCACATTTGAGCTGAAGATAGACAAATTTAATGAGGCAATTCCATGTGACTTACGGTAAGAAGATATGATATTTTTATTACCTAGAACACACACACACACGTACTTGAGGTCTATATCATGAAAAGTATGTCCCCCTTGTACTTGAACTTAAGTACAGAGTAACAGGATTAAGAACAGCTATGTTACAGGACATTTTAAGTTTCTACACAGTTTCTTACCTGAATGAGTGGCACCCTCCTCGCTTCCAGGGCCAACTCCCAAACGCTTTAACTGCTGCAGCTTGTGTTCCCTGAAAGAACAGCAACACAGGAGCACACGGCACTGTGCCTACGTATGCTACAAATAAAATTAGTTGCTACACCATGACCATTTGCATAACCTACTATAAGAGAAGTATGTCTAAACTTTATTTAAATAAAATGATGTGGTTTATAATTGCTGGTTTTATGCAGCGAAGAGTGGGGTGGCAGAGTGAATGCAAATTTCAAGCAACATAAGTGTTCTGCACGAATTTGCATATCATTTCTTTAAGTTAATATCTCTTAATAAGCATATCAAATGCACAATCCAAATATCCTGATTGTGTAAAGTAATAAACTGTACTGAAAAATGCATAAAAGCATAAACAACTTCTTGTGCTTTTTATTAAATATGCAGTATATCAATGAACTTTAAACAGTCATAAATCTTAAAAGAAGAAGCCTATACTAACATACTCTCTGCACTCATTGTGTTGCATTACTGGTTACAGGCAAACCAGGTTTTAATTCCCAGCATGGACACTACTTCCATACTTCATCTGGTTCCCAAAGCACATGGACTGCAAAGGTGACCACCAACTCTATCTAGTCCTAGGGTTCAGAATATGTGCAGATTTACTTCCAACCCCCACATATTTAAATAGAATGGTGCACAAACACAGAATCAACTAACTTCCGTTAATTGAAAAAAAAAAATTTGAAAAATAAAATTAACATATAGGCAGAATGACATTGAAAAAATATGTATCCAAATTAAATCTTCCAAGAGACAAGCACAGAGGACTAGAATATCATACCTACTGAAATCTGTTCAATAAAATATACATCCCATACACAGGGTAATTCACGACTCCATGTCCTAACTTCAGTACCTCTCTCCTGAGGTCATACCCAGTCAGAAATGTATGAACAAAGGTCCAGTTCTGAAGGGCCACACACAGTGAGCGTGAAATAACTGCATATTTTAAATGGCTATATCACTTAAACAGAATATAATATTGCTAAAATACTTGCATAACTTTACAGTCCTTACACCAGCATCTACTTTCAGATTTTAACATAAGCCTCTACCATTTTTCATACAATTCTGCAACTTGGAGGACAGGCTCAACACTCTTCATTAAGAAGTCAGGGCAAATGGCAAAACCATCAAGTATTCTTCGCTTTGAGCAGAGGACGTCTTCTTTGGCCCATCCCCTCAGAAAGGAATCACATATGTTGGACCTGGAAGCCATATCCACCAGTAACAAAAATGGTTGGCAACAGGGAGTGCAAAATGTGGTGGTGCTCCATCTAGCATGAAGTGCAGTTCTTCACAACTGTCCCACTGAGAAATAATGGGCAGCACTAAATTGACAGGCACATTAAATTAGCACTCACTATTTACCATGTCCTGTTTTTACTTTACACAGTAGCTTCAAAAAATTCCTGGAATTCAATGGTGTAATTTACAGGAATTGCTACTGTAAATAAATAAATGTACATTGACATCCTTTGTCACCTTAGGGATGTGGTCAGAAAAGAATGCCCAGAAAATTGGAGAACCAACAGTTGGTTTCTCCTTCATGATGATTCTCCAGCACACCAGTCGGTTTTGGTCAAGGACTTTTTTATCAACGAACAATGTGACAACACTGGAGCATCCCCTGTACTCTCCTTATCTGGCTGCATGCGATTTTTACCTATTCCAACAACTGAAGTCGGCACTGAAGGGACATCACTTTCATGATGCAACTGATATCATTAAGAATGTGACAGAGGAGCTAAAATGGCTTTCACTAAATGGCTAACAGGAATGTTTCCAGCACCTTTACAGTCGCTGGCACAAGGGTGCTATTTTGAAGTAAACATAGCTTAAATGACTGTACTATTTTGTATTTATAAGATATAAAGTTATTCCAGGAACATTTTGAAGCTACCACATACATTCACTCTGTATGTCTGTCATTACCTGAATGTTAAAAGAATAAGTGAACAACTACTTATATAAAGCTTTTTCTGCTGAATTTACAATACATATTAAAAATGCGCAACCTTGGCCTCAGTGCAGTTCCTGGCACATCAACAAAAACATGGCTAGATTAAAATCTGCAAGGACACATGAAAGATATGAGGTACCAGCATAAAGTGAAAAGACCAGTGGCATTCACCATTGCATTTTGCACATCACAACGCATGTAAACAACAATACTAATGAACCGATGTGTGCTACACGCTAAATTTATATGCATCCCATGAAGATAGAGAAAGAAATTTTGCACATATACTGCAAAATTTAGTAACATATGCTTTGTGTACAAACATGTTCACTTATTCTTATATTCTTACATTCTATTGTAAATATGGTCCAACTACTTGCACTGTTTTATGTTATTAAAATATTTAATTACATAAAATAATTTAAAACATAAGACTTCGTTTAAAATTTGCTATACCTCCTACATGTTTCAGTCATAACTTGACCATCAAAAATGAAAAAAATCTTACATTCTATATTTATATAACATTTCTGACTAAAAATGACCTCAGGAATGACATCCCAAGTTACATCATCAAGTACTGAATCACTGTGTATAAAGTCTAAGAAAAGTATGTCAACAGATTAAGAGCATACCTGCTACTAATTTTGAATTGGGCCCCTAAGTTGAGTTACCCTTTTAATGGTCAAAATGTGTTATAGGTCCACACTGTTCAGTTTGATCAGAACTGGTCAAAAAGTTTAATTCATAAACATATTTTTACAATGATAACAGCTCAGAATAACAAATTTAAACACTGAAAATATCATTTGGGCCAAACTTTGAACTGTGAAGTAGATATTTTATGAATGGTACCTTACAAAATAATGGCTAAAATATGTTTTCATTGGTGACAGAAGGATAATAAGACACCCAAAATTTTATGGGAGAATTAGTTATATCCTGAAGGTAAAAAATTCTAGTCACTGAAAATTACATGAGGGCCACTGAAATTCAATACTTGGAAGAAGTATGTGTGTCAGTTGAGAGAAGAATGATAATGACAAAAACATACATTAGATAAAAGTCCATGTGTGGAAGACACTAACCCAAAATGTTAGGCAAATGATTCATTCCTTAACTGTACATCACATAAGAAAATAAATGTAGATGAAATGCCTTGTTTGGTTACAGATGTGTAGCCCAGAGTGACTGAAATTGTGTAAAGTGTTTTCTAACTAGCATATTTCAGCAAAAACTCATATTTGTGTATAAATAACTTTAAATAAGTGAGTAACTGACATTTGGAAATAATAATTTATAAACAGATAATATACAAGTTTTCCCAAAGTGCATTTATGTACCAGTTTGCAATAATCTGTCATTTATTTTTTATTACATTGGAAGAAAGCAGTCATAGCATTTTATTTAAGAGTTTTCAATGATCTGGCAACTTACTTTCCAAGACAGAAGTGGCTATGCCATAATTATAATGCTACTAATACATGCAATTATCCTTAGCAATATAACGTATTGTTTAAAATTTATGGTACAAATGTACCATAGCCTTTCCTTATTAAGATATTAAGGTATTGCAGTGTTCATATGACAGTAATAAATGTAGCAAAATTAAATAACTCTCAAATACCAAGAATTTTAACAAGAACTTTACAACTTATATTATCAAAGTGAGGAGCTTAAGAACAAAAAATATATCTGATCTGTTAGTCCTTATCAGGCAGTGTGACCCCTGTGATAATTTTAGCTCAGACCACGTAGTGTCCAATATATTATGAAACCACCACTTCAGAGTGCACTGTAACAATACATATCTCCTGCTGTAACACTAAAAACCTTTCATTTTACATGGAGAATTAACTTACATATTTTATGTGTCTCAGCATAAGCAGCAACTAATTTCACTCTGCAATGTTAACCAGTTTGTCTTTATAGTAGTGATGAAATATATATATTTCTTATGATTCTCAAAACACAATTACTTCTTTAACCCTTCAGTGTGGAGCAACGCACATACTTGCAACACATGGTGCTGTCTACATTCATTTATAACATGAATGGTTTTGCGGACATCACCTTGATCTTTGCATTGTTTTGTAGGTATTGAAATGTTCTTCACATGCAGGTAAAAACATCTATCCTAACACCATTGCTTCAATTATTATGCAACACCTGCTTTTGCTCAGAGTTTTCTGAACTCCACAAGTTTCCATTCTAGACAGCCAACTGTTGTATTGTGATCTCTTGGAGAAAATGCAGAATACTAATACAGGGATAAATGATGTGGGGATCAGTTTATTTTCCATGGTCAGATTCAGTTTCTTTCACATCTGTAAGAGCTTTTACCATCCTATGCTTCCACAGACTGGTCTCTAAAATGTCTCTGTCATTGTGAATGCACAGTCACATCTTCTCAAGTGAGTGTAGGCACTTGTAACACAACTAATACAAATATGCAATAACAGCAGACAGAGAAATGGTTTTCTTTTCACTAAGCAGCTAACTTCAAAATAATGTTTAAGGCCGAAATTGTTGTTTCCTTGACTCATAATGCAACAGAAAGAAGCTTGTAATATTTGACCCACAAGGTTCAAATTGTAAGAGCAGGAGTACAACACGTGTCAAAATTTCTTAGTACAATTGAAAAAAAAAAAATCAATTTCTCTCAAGAGAGACTGCAGGACTAGACAACAGAAGACAATGTGTGAAGATGCGGTGTAATGAAGACTGACACAACCTGAATGTTCATACAATCGTATTCATGTATATGTATTAATTTTGTACAAATTAGTTTTTGATTGGACTAAATCAATTTTATACAATTTCCGTCTAAAACAATGAATTTTGAAAATTTAAATGTCCAGGCTAAGCTAGAAAACTCTGGCTGGCAGGAGATACACTTGGCATTTAACCTGTCCACTAAAAGACAGTGTATGGGTTTTGTTAAGGTGCTTGTATACAACGTGTGATTTGTGCTACAGTCTTAGTATCAGACATAACTTTTTGGTTACAACTCACTGGACAATGTGTTTATGGATGGTGTTAAAAGAAGAAAGAAGCTGTTGTAAGTGTAGCTAGTGGAGAGAAATGGAATGGATAAACGGTACATGAAGTTGTTCAGTTGGCTACTGAAACCACGGTTCTGAATTCTCTAGTTATTTATACACAAAATGAAGAACAAAATATTGATCGCCTAAAATTTAGAATAGACTTGGTTGAGGGCTTGTTGATGAAATATTCAGTGCTGTGTGGTGTGTCCGGTCAACGTGATGGTGGCAACATCATCAAGAGGCCACTTTCCAAGAAGAATACCTCCCACAGAAAAGAAACGTAAAAGAAAAAGACAGTAGGTTTTCTGCAGCAAACACAAGGGGGGGCGGGAGACTGTATACTAATGTGAAGACTGTGACTTTGCTCTGTGTGTCAATTGGTGTTGCAAGGTCTACCATAGAAGGAAAAATTACTGATGTCATGTAAATTGAAAGCACACCACTTACAGTACCATTCCAAGCTTCACTCACATATAAAAAAAATACAGAAGTTAGTTGAGATAAAAATGCAGGAATTTTTAAAAAGTTTTGAGTGAAATTTAATACCCTTAAATAATGCACCGACATTGTGCTACGGACAGGGTTAAAATAATTTCTGCGTGGAAGGGTTAATCAGCATTAACTGACTTAGTTTGGTAATGAAGACAAGTGCATTTTCTAAGAGATAGTAACTTAAATTTCAACTATTATTTAAAGACACTTCTGGGTTCAAAGCTTAAAAGGAAAAATGGATTAAGAAATTAATTACACCAGTGACATTGATATCAAGAGATATTACAGCATAATACAGACAGAAATTTCAATCTCACATACAAAATATGCATGTGTTTCTACCATTCACATATTACTTGCTATATGAGGGAATTCCCTGATATAAATGCTTTTCTACTAGAGTTTAAAAGATTTATGCAAATCGCCATGATTTTGGATTGGTCAAAGGGTCCTGTAGAGCGTGCAAATTCTTTTCACTTAATGAATAAAAGTGTATTATACTGCGGTACTTTCATGACTGAACAACATCCCCATTCAAGATACACTCCAGAGTACATTAACAAAAACATATGTCTTAATCTTATAAACAAAGAACTATATTAAACCATACAAAGCACAGTCAGAACTCACAATGGAGTGGAACTTTTCACTGTGTACTATGTGTTAATTAAATACATGTCTACTTTACTCTAAGACTTTGTGAAGGAATCACAGTAACTAAGATATGAATATAACAGTTCTATAGATATTTTCATACCATAAGGCTCAAAAAAGATTTTCTGAAACTCTCGTACTGGAACATTGAAAAACTTCAAGAATGGCCATCACAATCAACATGCAATCACATTGAAATGCAACAACATTGCATAAGCAATATTCAAACACCAATACATCTCCACTTACATGTGATTATTACACAGTAATCTTATCTATGTGCACTCCATTACAGAATCACCAAGATTTGAAATGCATTATTTCATTGTTTAGTAAATAGAGTTCTGAGTAAGAATCAACTCTTCTGTAGGATTCTGACAATGATGTACCACATTTCAAATCATTTACCTTCTGGCTTTTTTCCACCACCACCTGTTACAAATACCAACACTACATTTTTGGGACAGCATCATTCCCCAACCTGTCTAAAAATAACATCACCGATCCATTTGAGACCAAATATCAAAGCTATTCTAAATCTCTGAGTCCAGAGGTTCAGAACGGCCATGCTTATTAGGTCCAACTGAGAGGTTGTAACATCATTTTTAGCCTGAGGACAGGAACTGAAACTGACCTCAAATTTTGATGCTTTTTAACATGGGCAATGGAAGATTCCAAGTGTAAACTAAAAAAAAAATGCAGAAAAATATAATCACCTTATCATAAAGCAGGAAGGCTAATTTGTGTGCTAAGGTCTATTACACTAGACAATGCACATACATTTAAATTTAACTGGACTGGTACGTGATCAGATACAGAAAGGTTACGTAGAGGGTTTTGACGCGAAAAACTATTTGGACAACTTCCACCTGGAAGACTACAATGGAAATGAAAGAGTAACATATAGATGACTTATAACATGTAATGATGGGAGGGGGATGGTATTGTCATGTGTAAGGTATTGTCATGTGTAATGGTGGGTTCTGTTATTGGATTCTGCTACACAGTGCTGTTTGATTGTTCCAGAGTGTTAGGTGTGGCAAAGGATTAGAAAAATTTGTTTCATACAGATCAACACGAATGGCTATACAAAAGTAATCTTTTTAGATGATCGTAAAAGAGAGTATGGAAAATAAAACATGCAACACTCCTTACTATGTGAGATTTGAGGTTCTCAACAGCTGTGTTACTGTCAAGTCCTCTGGGATGTAAAACTCTGTTCCTGAATGTGGAGCTCCTTACATTTCAAATGACTACTTGACCCTGAAGAAGGATAAATAATCCTTCAAAAGGTCGGAAACTACACACCCAATGACAGAGGATCACATACCGGGAGATGTGAATCTTCAGTCTTTACTACATTTCTCATATCACATCCACATTCTAGAATAAGTGTGTGTAAGAAAACTTCCAAGCATGTTTGGGTTTAACAAGTAAGTGACAGTTTCTTTTCAGCTGATCAGTACATTCTAGTGTGAATAATATGGTGAAGCAGTAATAATTATTCTGCAAGATTTTTCCACAAAATAAACTTGTCTGAATCCATAAGTGCAATGAAAGGCCAAAAAACTATTCCATAAATATCATTCATCTTTCCTGAGTAGAAAAATCCTACTTTTGGACATTAAATAACATTCCAAGGGTGCAAAATATGTCAAGTAAAGGAGGCCTCAGAAGGTTAAACTGCATAACCAAAAGCTGCCAATGCTTCGCCTTTGAAACTTATACTATTATGGCAAAAGATGATATCAGATTCTATTAGCTTTTCAATGTTCCTTCCTCACTTACTAAATTAACAAAATATTAACCAGTAATACTCATGCAGACATAATTAAGAAAAACTACAAAAGGAAGTAAAAACACTAACAATAGACAGCAAAATGTTTTGTGTTAGGGTAATAAAATGCTACCTTAAAATAGTTATTTATAAATTCTATGTTCATTCTTGCAGCCTATGTATGTTCAACCCTTCATGCAAGAATTGCACACATCCTCCCCCATGTCCTTAAAGCAAATAATAGCCACACAAATATCTTATGGATGTTCACCGGTCATCACAAAAAAAGCTACAGTTTAAAATCATCTACAGTCTACAAAACAGCTTGTGGTTATATAATTTGAACATAACAGATTTGCCTACAAATTAATTTTATCTCATATCACTTCTTTTAAATGCCACATTATTCTGAAACAGTTGGCCTCACCATGCTACCGACTGTTTTGAGAGTCATTTCAGCAATTTAAATTCCCAAAATAATACCATCTGGAAACCACATACCAAAGCATATCTTAATGGCATTAGCACCTGCCATTTGCCGTTCTGTAGACACTATGACCTCTGAATGTATACTGTGTAATATATCACTGAAAGAGTAAGAAAAATTAAGTTGAACTAGATTCATGTTGTACAGGATTAAGGTTCCTTTGACAATGAATACTCACACCACAAGTGTTTCATGTGGTTTCAATTTATTTTAGTTAATGTGGTTTCAATTTATTTTAGTTAATGATATTGACACAGGCCACATAACTACAATTTTGCCTGCCATTTGTATGGGTGTAAACTTGGTCTCTCACACATAGGAGAGAACATAGGCTGAGGATCTTGATATTGTATATAATGTGCATTATATTTAATAACACATTTATTAAACCAACTTTTGCACATTATATTGTGTATATTAATCACACTGTAATTTTAACTGTGACACATTTCAGCATCCATTGATACCATCTTCAGCGAGTTCATTCTTACTGTAGTTGTTTCTCAACACACCCGAATGGTAAATTCATATAAGTGATTTTGGAATGACTTAAAGCACCTGATATTCGCCTGCTATCCCAAACATAATTTAAAATTTACAGATACACTTTTTAAAACAGTACTGTTCAATGACTATCTTATAACCATCCTACTAGACTCAAAATAAGTATGACTGAAGAAATTCATGGTGTCTGAAAAAGCACACCTGTGAGTTTCAAATTATGTTCCTATAACAGATGGATATCAAGTGCTTTTAGTCATTCTGAAGTTACTTATACGAAATCGCCATTCAGATGTGCTGGGAAGAAACTACAGAAAGGACAAACTCCCTGAAGGTGGCATCAATGGATGCCAAAATGTATCAAAGTGAAAATTAGTATGTATTAATAAACACAACATACAGTATACAATTTGGTGTAATAAATTGTGTTTTAGGCTGAGGGTGTTCAAGAAGAGGGAGCCATGGACAATATTTGTACCTAAGATGGAATAAGTAACATGAGGATGGAGGAAAATGAAAATGCTATCCATGATTTGTACTCCTTAACAAATACTATTAAGGTGATTATACCAAGGACAAAACTGTCAGGGCATGAGGCATGTATTGGGAAGAAGAGAAATAAATGCACACAAACTTTCTGTGGTAAAACCTGAAGGAAAGAGACAGCTAGTAATACGTCAGCATGGATGGAAAGACAGTATCAAAATGGATCGTATGAAACAGGGCAGAATGACATGGACTGAATTCAACTAACTTTGGGTAGAAAGCAGGCTCCTGTGAACAAAACAATAAACCTTCATATTATAAAAATGCAGCATACTTCTTGACTAAGTGAGGAAATGTTAAGTTCTGAAAAAGGACTCCAATCCTCTGAATTAGTTAACAACCATGACGTTGTTGCCAGGAAATTGAATAGTACCCTCAATGTGATAAAAAAAATTATGTTTAAAATCAAATGCAACAAACTCCTTAAGTTCATAGGCAATGTTTTACTGAATCCACATACATATACTGCAATTTGGATGTAGCATTTACCTCAAATGTGAAAGAAAACAACAAAATGTTTTTACCAACATTTCTGATGAATCTCAACTTAGCACACAATGGGTAATATGCATCACATTGAATTGACATAAATTTCTTCCAGCTGTTTCCTTCACCGTCTATGAGTGTTATAATTAATACAATACCAAGCAACAGGCCAAGAGACTCACTAAAAAGGAAGTGTACATGGAGAATTACTGAAATTAAGTTCCTGATTCAGCCTGAATTTCATATTTTGTTTTGTGTCAATATACATGTGCATATATTATATATAAAGGCACAGAGAATAAAACCTTTTGAAACCATTCAGTGACTTTCTGGGAACTACATATCAAATCTGTAAAATCAGTCACACACAAACTATGTGGTTTCACATTAAAATGGAACCTGGCCTACCACACTTTCTTTAAAAGGCATAGGTACGAATATATGGGCACTGTGTGATGACCAGTGAGACTGAGCATAACACTTAACAGAATCATTACAACATTAACCCTAGACATACAAAATTTGAGGAAACCAACAAAAATGGAAAAGACATGTGACAGTAGCTGTCAGATATCACACTGCTTTCACTGCTCTACAGCGACAAGTTGAAGGTTAGATGAATGACACTAAATTCTCTGCACATTAGCATATCTATAGTATACTGTATAGACAGAAAAAAAAAGGTTGGCAAGACAATTAATAATAAAAATAACGGTAAAGGAGTCATCAAAATAATAAACACTTCACTGTGATTTTGGAACAGCTGTATACAAATAAATGTAACATAAATGAAGCAATAACTACAAAAAAAAAAAAAACACTTACTAAACTCAAAATCCACAAAAAAAGAAAAAAAGTACAAAA
>Ga0123355_10007993_pt1 | contig 15948 bp, 14 predicted proteins | sample TergutEmb28metaG_3_FD_89872 | JGI IMG/M metagenome (GOLD analysis project Ga0123355, IMG submission 89872) | Embiratermes neotenicus P1 segment gut microbial communities from Petit-Saut dam, French Guiana - Emb289 P1 | ecosystem: Host-associated > Arthropoda: Insects > Digestive system > Gut ...
CTAGATGTCACTTAGTATTATATTTATTTCTCCTTATAAGTTGCTCTTTATAAGTTGCTCAACATGTTTCGGGCCACCTTGTGCCCATCTTCAGGAGCTGACGACTTAGTGGTATTTTTTCACCTGTGGTGTAGTGCTGTAGTGGCGGGCGTTTACCAACTGAAATGCCACATGTGCAGCCACTTGTATGTAGGCCAGACGAGTCATAATCTGAAGACCCGCTACAACGAACATATCAGATGCATCAAGAGTACAACCCACAATCAGCATATGCACAACACATACTAAACAATAGACATGAATATGGAACAATAGACAACCTAATGACCCTCCTTAAACCCATCCATAACCAGCACCTACTAACAACATATGAACAATTCTTCATACATTCCTTTCACAAACACGGCAATCTCATCTCCGAACAATCCCCTGGCAGCTCAAACCCACTCTTTGACCTGGCCATCCACCTGCCCCAACCCCACACCAACAAAGTTAGTTGTGCTACGTACTTCCCAATGGACACACAAGCAGCTAACTGGATCTGACTGCCTACACAGCCACTGGTATGTAACTTAATCAACCTGCACATTAGATCACACCTATACACTACAGCTGAAACCACCAACTACAATAACCCACCACACCACATAACCCACCTAACATGAAAACAGATGAACATATCAACCCACAAATACTATATATATATGGAAATAACACTGCCTATTGTTACAGCACTACACCACACGTGAAAAAATACCACTAAGTCATCAGCTCCTGAAGATGGGAACAAGGTGGCCCGAAACATGTTGAGCAACTTATAAAGAGCAACTTATAAGGAGAAATAAATATAATACTAAGTGACATCTAGTAAGGTCTGATAGCCTAGGTTTACACACCCAAAATTGAATTTGACATAAGAGTTCTTCATTATAATAATTTGCAGACCTTGAATATAAAAAGTTATTGTATCTTAGATTTAAGTATTCTAGATGAAATTAACTCTTTAAACGCCGAATTAAATCCCATCTGCCATGTGCTGGCATTATTAGAACCTCACCTTATTCTCCACTTTAGCAGGATAAGGGTTAATCCTGTTTTTTGGAAGTGTGTCATCCCTGTTGTGTTTGTGAAAACTGGAAAGGGTATGTAGTCAAACACAGCTATGTCACTTAAGATGTTTTAATGATTATACTAGACAACTACATATTTCGGCCCCTACTGGTCATCTTCAGGTTGTCTTCAAGAGAACTTATATATATATATATATGTATGGTAGGACCTTAAGTTCTCTTGAAGACAACCTGAAGATGGCCAGTAGGGGCCAAAACATGTAGTTGTCTAGTACAGTCATTAAAACATCTTAATTGACATAGTTGTGTTTGACTACATACCCTTTACAGTAATCCTGTTTTTCATTTTTAATGTCATGAAGTTGATTTGTATTCATAGAAACACTACTCTAAAGCTGTAATCAGAAGCATCATATGCTGTGCAAGTGAAATTTGGACTGTGCCCAGTTATGTGAAAATGGCCTTTCAACAGAAAACACTTAAAAGAATATGTGGTCCAGTGCAGGAAAATGCACAATGAAGACTCCACTATAATAAAAATATCTATGGTTTATGTGTGGATATAGATCTGGTAACACATATTAAAATCATAAGACTGGAATGGGCTGGACACGTCTGCAGGATGGTTAGATCAAGAACAAAAAGGAAAATCTTACAAAGAAAAACATATGGTAATTGACAAGTAGGGAAGTGGAATTACATGTGGATAGATCCAGTTTCAAGATATTCCAGAAACCTGTTGTAGGCCACAGGATGGAAAATAATGGCATTAGGCCACAAAATCTGGGGAAAATAACTGAGAAGATTAGGCCCCGAAATTGGGCTGTCAACATTGTAGTAGTAGTAGTAGTAGTAGCAGCTGCAGCAACAACAGTAGCATTAGTATGGTGGTGGTGGTAGTAGTAGAAGAAAGAGAAGTAGTAGTTGTAATAGTAGATGAAGTCCACCTTTTTCTTGTGTTTGTAGTGTGATGCTGTTTATCACTGGAATACCAGTGGTACAAATTATCTTATTCTGCATGACAATTGGTCATGATCCTAAGGGCCTGCATCTGGCCTATGTGAATGATGAACTGAACTTCACAACAGATTGTGTGCCAGTGGAAGGATGCAACTATGATTTGTTGAGCTGTCAGTTCCTGGACTCGTTGAGGTTGAGGGATATAATTTTGGTGAGTCTTGTAGCCATGTCGGGAGATCATGGTGTGTCAAGCTGATCAATACAGAAGCTGTAACCCGGGCTCCCCAAAGCACAGGCCGTAGTCAGAATCTGGCTTGACTCAGACTTCAGTCTTGACCATTCATGACATTTAGTTCTGGGTGTCAATACTTCATGTCCAATCAAAGTTCACTTTCAGTCTGCAGTCATGTTTCGTAAAATATATGAAGTATTCTGTGTGTGCGTGACACCATATAAAATATTAATATAATAAAAATATCTGAATCACTTACATCATTATAATTTGAAAGGTAAATTTTGCATAGCTGGTGTGGCAGTGTTATATATATATATATATATATACATATATATATATGCATCCCGTAGGCCTGTTGCTAAGCACATGTAACCATCTTAACAATGAGCATCCTTCTTCTTTATATCAGTTGGCCAACTTTTTGAGTTGTCACATCAGTCTGAAATAATCAACAAGTTCAATGAAGGGAATTTGGTAAATTTGTATAATTGTTTGCCAGAAGAACAGTATCCCCAAATTAGAAGCTTTTTTTTGTGGTTGTGTGTTAGTCTTTGCTGCAATTTATATTGGTGAAAAAACATTTTCCAGCATGAAATGTGTGGTGTCTGTTTACAAGTTATGTATGTGGAAATTTAATGTCCCTTTCAGTGACAGGCAGCATGAAGTTAGAAACCTAGTCTCACTAATTTTATTAGAAAAGCTTTTTTCCGTTTATCACCCTAATAGTTGTAAGTAATATCAGGGTCCAAGACGTTTCAAACTCCAAAGCCTTAATTATTTGTTGTATATGATAACTTCTTTACTTTTTTTGAAATGTACTGTACAATTATACTAGTCCTACCTTCAGCTATGGCACATTGCATTTATATGAGGTTTAATGATCATTGCCAAATAGCAGAATGCCATTCCTATAGTTGTTTTTTTACATGTCAGATACAGCTACTTACCTAACTTGACTGAAACAATAAATAATTTAGAAAAGTATATAAGATTAATGTAATTAACTTTTAGAGGGGTTTTGCCTTCAGGTAGTAGAGTTAATGCATTATCAGCCTTCAGGTGACAAAATTTGGAGACCTGTGGAATTAACCATGTGCAGACTTGCCATTACATGGAGGACAAGAGAGATTAACTGTATTTTATGTGCTTTTGCCTTTGTATTGCATTTATATTCTGTCACAGAGTGAGATAATTCAGTTCTTGCATCCAGTGTTAGTCATTTAAATGGAAATCTTGTTGTAAGTAATCCTGCTAACTGTTTCAGACTTTTTTTTTTTTAATGGGTGTATTAAAACTAGGTATTTTTGTGTGTATTGATTTTCTCTTATGAATTTTAAATTTTTATTTCTTCTAACTTTTCATTTTCTCTTCCAAATTTTAAAATATGTTACTTTTCCATAGCCATCCTAGTATTTCCTGCTCTGTTAAGCAGTAAAATTCCAGTGAGTGTAGTTTTAAGTGGAATGAGAATTGTTTTGACGCATCACACAGACTGATAGGGCTCATTCATTAAGGGTGTGTTCCATACCATAAAAAGGAAAAGGTTTTCAATGCAAAAATAGTGACATCGAAATCCTGGCCAATTACTGATCAAATTTTAAATCCATTATTAGGCTTAACATACAAGAGAATCATAACCTGCTACATTAACATTTTCATATGACAACAGTGGATGTGCTATAGTAAAGTCAAATGAGAAAGGTTGCTATGAGCTAATAACTTCATGAAATGGATGGTAGGTCCCACTGAGTTTTGACAAAAAATAACACACATAATGACAGAATCGCAGATTTTATATAAGAATGGAGAAACAATTGTGAACAATGTGTTGAAAGTGTTAATGGTTTACAAAGGACACTGCTTATGAGGTCTGTAGGGAGCCAGCTATTATTAATTATGGGAAAGCCAGTGATGATGCAGTTTTTTTTTTTTGTATGTGTGTAAAATAGGATCGGTTTGAGCTTGAAGAAGAGGCACTGGAGGCTGTGCAGAAGGGCAGAGCTTGGGGAGCTCTACATTTCGGCCACAATTACTCAGAAAACATGAGGGACAGGATAGAGGATGCACGCTATGCTTCAGACCTTGTGCTTGATCAGAGCAGTGTCATGGTGCAGATGGACATGTCCAGTAAGGCCCTCCCTTTTTTGCAGACTTGAACATATTTTTCTGAATAAACATAACAACAGATGTTTATGTATGTGCTTTTGTACAAGTATGCCAAAGTAGTTTCTATCATTCTATTATTGCCAGTATTAATATTGTAATTAATGCTGATGATAACAGAAAGCAGAGTGTTGGATAAAGTGCTGATGTTTCAGCAACAATTCTTGTGAACTATGAAGGGCAGCAATGTTAATATTTGTCTTGTTCTAGATCAGCACATCAGTTACCTCCTGAAACGAGATTTGCTGATGTCGTATATAGATTTTGCTCAGAAATTTTTTGGATCTTGTGGAATCAACGCTAAAGTGGCAACTATTCCTGTTAGAGTAAGTCTCAGTATTGGATATGTATCAGTCACGTTTATCTGAATTTATTTTACCTGAAGCCAAAAGACGGGAACATGCATTACTGTGTATGTAAGACCTGAATATACTCTATTCATTAATAGTGATGTTTTCATATAACACTGTAGCTTCTTAAATCGGTAGATGATAAGTTAAAAGTCAATACAGAAATTTAAAGGTTGCAAAATTTGTGATTTGGCCTTTCTGCAACTGTAGATGTAGTGGCACCTTGAGTGACTTGGAATCAAGTAGTGATGTGTAATGTGTACAGATATAGTTGTGGTGCCACTTTGTCTCCATACTTTCATTTGTTTAAATGAGTATAAGAAAACTTCAGTTAATATTAAAATGGCAGAATTTATGCTGCACTTTCTATGACTTCAGCTCTAAATACTATAATATTTAAATAGGTTGGTGACTAATATAAGCATAAAGTAACTTAATTCCAGCGACATTTGTGCAGAAAAAGGAAATAAAGAATCTACAGTAAAAATATAATACCATAAATAAATTTTTTTTTTAGAAATTTTATTCTTTTTTGAAGTTCTACCTTGTAGATAACATTTATCCATTATAAAGTCAAGACAAGTTGAGAATCAGAACTGTGGAGTTGAAGGTGGATATATAAAAACAAAAATAATCTTACAAAAAAAAAAATTAAAGAAAGAGAAAGAAGGCTAATGAAAACAGTTTTGCAGAGCAATGACTGTCAAATCAGACACATATGCGCACGCGCGCGCGCGCGCGCGCGCGTGTGTGTGTGTGTGTGTGTGTGTGTGTGTGTGTGTGTGTGGTTGAATAATTGTTGGTTGAAATTAGTTCGAAATGGAAATTGGTATAATATAAGAGGTCCTTTTTCTTCAAAGTTTGAAGACAAAAAGACACAACAGGAGAACTGAGTGTTCAACACTCCTGCTTCATATTTTTTTGGCTCTTTTAATATTTTTTCTTGTTCTGGAATCCAGCTATCCTTATTAATGATTTTCGTGGCTTTTCTGTCTCTCAAGACAAATCCCTAAATTCCTTTCAAATCCTTCCAAATTCACACAGTTACCCTCACATTTGAATGTTCTTAAGGAGTTGAAAGCATATCATTAAATGAACTAAGAACAGGTACAAAAGCAGAGTGCTAATATTAAGACCTTTTACAGTCTGTGTTCTTTTGCAGTTTGAAAAACCAGTGTATGGTGATCAAATACCAGACTTCACAAACTTTGCTGCTCCTGGAGTCATTTTGACGTGAGTACCACTGACATTGGATAATTGTAACTATGGGTAGAGCTTTTAAAACAAAGTTGACTCTGAACACTGTAGACCTAACTTACTGCACACTGAATGAATGCAGCCCATTACTCTTGTACAGTTTAACTTTACTTGCTTCCCAGCAAGGCCTCCAAATCCCAACTTGCTTCTATAGAGTCTCACTGTTTGAGGAAGAATTTCTCAGCTTCCCTAAGCTGTTGCCTGGACTTAATGATTTTTTACAATCAAATGGTTGTCATTTTGGCTCTTTAACGTCATGCAGCCACTATAAGTAAATCACGTTCACAGAAAAGGAAAGAAATACACAAACACACAGATTCAGAAGTACATTCAGAATTGGTTCTTGAAACTATCCACAGTGGAGCATTCAGTATCTTGGAGATTATATTATTTTGAATGACTGTCACTTTTATTTTGTAAACACTTTCACAAAATTGTGAAAAGCGACTATTAGATCTGTCATATCTGTCTGTCTACATGGAACAGCTCAGCTCTCACTAGATGGATTTTTCATTAAAATTGATGTATGATTATTTTTCTAAAATCTGTCAAGAAAATTCAAGTTTCATTAAGATTGGGTGAGAGTAATGGGTACTTTATGTTTGGACTAATATGCACTTTTGATCATATCTCTCTTAGTTCTTCTTAGAATGAGAAATGTTTCAGAAAAAATTTGTAGAGAACATGATAACACAGGTTTTTATGTTGAATTACTTTATTCAATAATCATGCCGTTTATGAGATAAGGTGGAAAAATTATATAGAGCTGGGCAGGCCACAGATGACACTATGGCACATGCATATTGCATGCTGGATACATAAGGCTACAAATGCACACTCAGAATATGAAATACTTATTGATTTTACACTGCAACAATGGTTGCATGAACAGGCCTCAATGTTACATTACACCTCCTTTGCTTGTCTGTTATGTGTTATTATCACCCTGTGATGAGACTATTTTCTGGAATTTCTTTTACTATTTTTATTTTACTCAGAACAGTACAACTTAAATTTTTCCACACTGTGGAAATGTTTATAATGTATGGTTTTCTCCATACTGTATTATATTTTACAATTGAAAATGACACATCTGAAAAGAGCCTGCACCAGTTACAACTTATGTGTAATGAATACTTTACCATCTGCCAACACATAAACATTCCAGTTATTACTGTAGAGAGGGTTAAAATCTAGCGTGTATGTATATATATATATATATATATATATATATAGTCTGAGATGCTGACAAGTTCATCAAATAATCAAATACACCATGAATAAAATCAATAAAACTAATGAAATCTGTTCCACAGCATTATTTTCTTCCTGTCCCTTGCACTGACAGCTGGTTCCATGGTAATTGAGAGGAAGGAAGGGATACAAGAGAGGTGCTTGGTTTTGGGTAAGTGGCTTTGCCATATAATGCAAAGATAATCACACTAGTAGATAATGGCGTCTTTGGACTGGATTGTAAACAATTAGTTTGAAGTATTTTCTGAACATGCAGTATAAATTATAAAACATTATGGTGTACAGTTTGAATTATCATGTGAAGCCATGTAGTCTGGCAGAAATTTAGTACCCAGCAAATGGAGGTAACATGTTCATTTGAAATGTTGCTAAATTTCTACCAGAATATATGGAATGGCATTGCAAAAGATTGTATTCCTCATACTTGTAGAATTAGTTTGTTGTCTGTCATACTGTATGGCACAGCAGATAGCAGAAGCATGGAAAATCAGAAATGCAGCAAACAAATTCTGCCCATAACCCAAGAGAAATACAGTGGTGAAATTCCAATGGTTGCAGTGTGAACATGAATTATGATTTGTAACATGTTATAAATTGTGAGGTTCTTTAAGAGAAATTGGAATTTGTAACATTGCATGACATGAAGCAAAAATAAAAATGCATGTTGATAAGGAGGGTAATGATGGTAGTGAAAATGACGAGTTTTTTGCATCAGGCATTTATCATTATTTGCAGTACATTATTATTGTTATTAAAAAAATATTTGAATTGAAAGGTAAAAATGAAGTCATGCAATAAATGTATTCATCTGATGTTTATTGGACCATGCATCATTGTGATAGTTGAAGAATAAAAAACCAACTAGATGTCACTTGTTATATTTACTTTACTTCTTAGATACTCAGCATGTTTCGGGCATTAATATGTCCATCTTCAGGAGTTTGTGACTATGTTGTTGAACTACAACATTGGCTGTATTGTTCTGGGATTGCTGTGTGTTGGGGTTAGGGTGCAGTTCGGCTAGGGTGGTATCCGGGCTGCTGGCTGAAGCTTCAGCTGGCAGCCCGGATACCACCCTAGCCGAACCGCACCCTAACTCCAACACACAGCAATCCATGAACAATACAGCCAATGTTGTAGTTCAACAACATAGTCACAAACTCCTGAAGATGGACATATTAATGCCCGAAACATGTTGAGTATCTAAGAAGTAAAGTAAATATAACAAGTGACATCTAGTTAGTTTTTTATTCTTCAAATGCATTCATATTTGACTGAGTTAGGTGATAGTGTATTTAGTACTTGTGTTGATATATATATTTGCTGTGGATCATACTTCTTACCCTTGATTTATTAACATATCTGCTACCTTCATACAGTCTGATAAAAGAGCCCAAATTCTTGGAAGTTTATAATGAGTGTATTTCATGTGCAGCAAACAGAAATGGGCTTTGCCATGGCTGAGGTGATTAGTCACAACCCACCATGGGAACCCAGTTTGATCGCAGGGTGATCCATGTGGGATTTGTGGAGTATGTAGTGGCTCTGGGATAGATTTTTCTTTGAGTAATTTTATTCTCACCTTTTAGCATTATTCTAAAAGTTTCATATCACTATATTATCTTAGAAATTTACAGCATCGTTAAATCAAACTCTCAAAAAAAAACCTAAATAAATTCTGTGATATTGTACCTCCTATTTGTAATAAAATATGATTTGTGTATAGTCATGTAACATACATTCAGCATATGTAAGTAAGATCTTGTTTACAGGTGTCACTCCACCAGAGATCCTTTTTTCACATGTGGTGACACAGTTTGTCGTGATGACAGTACAAACTCTGATGGTGCTCGTCTTCTCCTTTGCTGTGTTTGATATTTTCTGTAATGGTTCCCTCTTATGGGTTATCATTCTCACAATGCTTAATGGACTGTGTGGTATGTGCTTTGGTAAGTTTCCACATCATATGAAATAATTATTTCTTATTATTGCTCAGTAAGAATATCAGATCTTGATTCTTAGTTGGGTCAGGCAAATATCTCCTCATCCTTATGTCTATACCAGATGTGGAGCCCACCCAGCCTCCTATCAAGCTGGTGCTGGAGCCCTTGTGTTATCATAACTGGAGTTTGAACCTAACCACTCACTTCCATCTAGTCCTCTTGTTTAGAATCAGTAGAACTTATTCTCTGGTTCTCCCTGAACACCTTAACAGTACGATGCTTGGGGCAGGAAGAAATTAGCTTTTCTTGACCTCCTTTACAATTTCATTCCAAAGGTAGCTGTAGAGTTGTGTTTGATACATATTTTCTTCTGAATATTTGAGCTTGCCTATCATCCATTATTCCACTCCTGCACAATACACATTTATCATGGCCCCCAAGGCCACCTTTATGCAGTCACAGCCACAGTCCTTCAGTAATGGGATAAAACAATATTAAATGATGATATAAAATGATACATGAAGTGTCTGAAACAAAAATTAACCCTATGGCTGACCTCAGTAACTTGCTGATACTGATGATGATGGCAACAATAAGGAGAAATCTTGTAGAGTAGTTGATATGACAGTACTAACAAGACATCTGGTGTCATATGTACACATGTGACATTCATACACAACAAATTCTTGAATTGACATGCACTTACAAGACATTATTACAGAAAAAATTATTGAGCTGACATGCACCTGCGAGACATTATTACACAACAAATTATTGAATTCACACGTGTCTACAAGATATTATTATAAAACGAAACGTGATGTAAATTTACACACTTCGGCTGGGGATTCTCCTCTGACCTGGTATTTGGCTGAAAGCAGAGTAAGGCACTTGTATTATGTTTGTATAATAGTAGGAAGAGTAATTTGTCTCTTTTCAGGATTTTTTATCTCTAGCCTTTGTGATTCCGAGGTAACCGCCACCTACTTAGGATTGGGAAGCTTTTTGCCAATACTTATGCTGTGTGGTGAGTTTATATTTTTAAACCTATTTTTCATGTAGTTGAATTTTATTAGTTTCAGTTTCATTTAAACAAAATTTACATAGCAAAATGTCAGTTGAAAACTATTTACACGAAGAGGTATTTGGTAAAACGAAAACTGATAAACATGTAGAGTAAGAGACTGTTGTAGATAGATACCATACTTGTATACACATAAATTTGCCGGTTTATACAGGTTTCTTGGTGTCTTGGAATCTTACAGAAAGAATAATAAATTAATACATTAAATGAAGTATAAAAATTGTAGGATAATAGGAAGTTGAATAGTATAGTGGACGAATACTGGCAATTTTCTGTTATGGAACTTTATATAGTTGGGAAAGTATCCATACACATGCAAATATTACCTACATATTTCATTGCCAAACTGACCTGTCGCAATAACGATAAAAAATTAGGTACTTGACTGCATTCAAGATATTTCAGTACTAAGAATGATATGTATGTTAATTCTGAACCAGAAAATAGACTGCAGAAGAATGAATAATAATGAATATTACAGTGCTGATTTGTGGGCTGCGTAGCTCAGTCGGTATAGTGACCGACTACGGGCTGGACGGTCTGGGATCGAATCCCGATGGGGACGAGATTTTCCGCCCGTCCAGACCGGCCCTGGGGGCCACCCAGCCTCCTGTACAATGGGTACTGGGTCTTTCCCAGGGGTAAAGTGTGGCCGGAGCATGCTGCTGACCACTCACACCCTTCTAGTGCCGCGGCCATGGAAGATTAGAGCTGTATTTCTACCCACCCTCTGGGCCACACCGGGCCTGGAACGGGAAAACTTCACCTTTTACAGTGCTGATTTGTGATTAATGGGTCAGTTTGCCATGTGTAGGAAATAAACATATATCACACAATAGGACTAACATTTTCAATAAACCTTGTTTATTGAGGAGAGACTTCCTTGATAAAGCAGTAGTGGTTTAGCTAATCACATTCCATGTTTATTATGGAACCTGAAAGTCTGTGACCATGTTCACAAGGATCTGACACCAGACCCTATCCTGAGCCAGATAAATTTTTTCTACATCCCTGAACGGTGCTTCTTTAAATCTCATTTTGTTACTGTCCTGTGGCTTATGCTCAGTTCTCCCAAGTGGCCCCTTTCCTGCAACTTATTACAGTAAAATTTTGTATATTACATTTCACACGCCCCTTATTCCCCATAATTTTATTATTGTAATTGTATTTGGTCAAGAGTACAAATTATTAAACTTTGTAACTGAAGAAAAATCCTGCTATAAAATAAGTTTTTTAAATCCAAAAAGTATTAGCATTATATGGCCTACAAATAGTACCTGAGGGTTGTGAAAATTCGGAACCCCCCCCCCCCATCCAAAGAAAGAAAGAAAGAAACTCTTTTTCTGTTGATTCTACCTCCAAAACTTTTGTTGATCATCACAACTAGAGTCCACATCACAGAGAAGAAAATATTTTGACAAAAATGAAGATAAAACTGAACAATTAAATTCTCTACCTTCAGGACTGTTTCAGATTTGCAACAGCCACTTGTTCCTTTGATATTTAGAGGCATGATTTACATTTACCTTACATCATGTGGTAATGGTACTCTGATCATAACTTGGTAATGATGTTGTTGCTTAAACAAATGGTATGTGAGACCAGCTGGATCACAATATTGGGCTGCACACCTGGTATAAGTTAATATAAAACATACCTGCCACAGTTTATTCCAAACTTTGCATTTTATACCAGAAATTGAAAGTTGTTTTTTATTACAAAACAAAACTTTCAATTTTCTAAGAGATGTACAGATTTTGTTTTTTTCTGAAACATGTGTTCTCTGTAAATCAGGCATTTGTTGGCCAGTAGAGGGGATGCATTACACGCTGCAGTATGTGCGCTTCTTCATGCCTCTTACCTTCTCAACAGAATCTCTGCGTGCAATCTTAGCTCGAGGATGGGAGTTCTCAGAACCGGTAGTGTACCAAGGTTTTATAGCAACAGGCGTCTGGATTGTGTTGTTCCTGATTACCAGTCTGTTGATACTCAGATTTAGGAGAGGGTAAAACAGTGAGAATTACATGTGGATCAACTCTGCACACACAGTAAGAATAGTGTTAACCTGGATAAAAGGAAGTGGAAAGGAGTGCCTGTCACATTGATATTCGCAGATTTTTAAACAATATTTCTTTCAGTTTATTAATCTTCATTGTGGCCTATTTAAGAAACTTGAATAATAGTTTATGATTTTAAGGAAAAAAATTCCATCTTTTGCCTTCCATAAATTGGATTTTTTTTTTATTAATGTGTGTGGCTGAAAACTGGAGTTACATGATGACTTTCAATAAAACTCCAGTACTGAATTTAAAAAAGTCATTTTAGGCACAGGTATTGCATCACAGAGAGACAGAGAAAGCTGGCCTTTGTATGTACTCCCATTTTTATAAGCAGCATCTGAAAGAAAGTTCAGATTACATAGGAAGTAACTGAGATGGAGAAATGAAGATAACATGTCATAGCAATACCACCAGATGCAGAGGAATGGAAAATCAGATTGATAACTCAGTTTGATAACAACAGAATCTTTTACAACCAAGAAATTGGAAAGCTGTTTTTTGGAATGTAATAACCTATGAAGGTTTAAAAAATAAAATATTCTGTGTAGTTGTACCATCAACATTACCATCCACTGAAATTTACAGAACAGGTTGGTCATCCTGTGCCAAGGTCTATGCCTTGTCCTTAAAGCACTCTTCCTGTATTTGTTCTTGCTGTTTTCCTACCCACATGGGGTGTGTTCACTTGTCCTTCCTCTGCCAACTATTTTTCATGCAACTTTTTTGTTTTTGAATCTGCCAAAGGAATTTCCATGTCAATGGTATGTCAATGTGTCACATATTGCCCTATTTAACTTGTCAATTTACAATTTCAGATCTTGTTTAATGTTCTGAATGCATTTTGTCTTGTCTTCCTTCATACCACATGATGTGTGTGAAATTTGAGGTTCTCATACAGGTGACAGAAGATTAGTGTCTCCTGGGATATGACACTGTGTAGGCTGGTAGGTGACACCCTTGAAGATGGAGGTGCAAGTTCCTCTAAAATGTCAGTGCATACACACAAAACTACACAGTGTTAATTCCCAGAAAATAGTGTGGCATTCCCTCACTTTCTCTGGCAGGTTATTGTCTTGAAAAATCCTACAAATTTTGAAACCACCATGTACAGTAAAAAGTTAAGTTCTGACAGGAAAGATGGGGTCAGGAAAACCGCAGGCACACAACAGGGTATGTTATGTGTATTATGGTTTATAAATAAGAAAATATTTGTGTTGCTGTTTATTGGAATTATGTCAGTGTTTCTGGCTGAAAGAAGTCAGGATGATTGAACAAAGCAGAATGTGTAGTAGGAAGCAAAGAGATGACTCTGTAAAGAAGGAGGTGATCTTAAATTACTTTGCCTTTTTCTGAGTGTCGTTATACATTTCCTTTGCCATGACGGCCTCCATCTCTTTGATTTCGGATATCTGTAAACGAAATGGCCAACTTCAAAGAAGTGATAAACTAAGTGATATACCATCTAGAGCCCTTTCTTTGGAACACAGTTAGGGAGATGAGTTCTGTCCACAACAAAATCAGAATGGTTATCTTCTGGTTCACTGAACACTTGCAGCTCTCAGATCCTCCTTAATTAGCTCAACAGCATGACAGTCATTATCTTCCTGGATATCAGTCTCCACCAAATCTGCAAATCCTTCTCATGGAACTACATGGTCTAACACAAAGGTGTTCCTTATTTCATCCTGCTGGTTGGGGAAATCCATGGAAGTCATAAGTGATTAAGGCTAAAGCCTCTTCCAGCAGCTGTTTTGAGTCATTTACATCAGCGTCTCCATAGACTGTGTAATGATTATTGTGAAGTTAACTATGATGTACAATTTGTGGCAATCACTGAAACAAACAAGACTATCTTCCTTCTCACTTGCATCCAAAATATTGTGGAAGGTATGGCAAGTGTGAAATATTGTGATGATTCCCTGGTTGAGTTTCTACAGCAGTGAGGTGGTGCTGTTGGACAGATGCTGGGCTTGAATCTTGGGATGGGCAAGACCAGGTTCATGCAAATTGCCTGAGGCATTGTCATGGACAAGGAGGACATTTAATGCTGAATTATTAGACTTTAGATACAGTTTTCAAAGCAGCATTTATTGCAATGGCTTTCTCCCTCCCCTTAGCACAACTGGCTGGTAACAATTTCTGTGCCCCAACTTCCAACCATACATGAATGACCCTCTTTAGCTTTTCTCGAGAAAGCAGTCAAGATGAGTTACACCAAAGAATTGTTGCACTCAGTGAAGCTCTGGGTGTAATGTTTTCACTGATCTTCTTTCCATTTTTCTTTATTTAAAAAATTATGGATTTGTTAAGACCGTATTTGTGTCTGGTCATAACAATGTTCATTTCCTTGTCCAACTTATCCAACATCTCAATTTTCTCAAACAGAAACATCTCTTTCTATTCATTTTTACACTTAGGATTTTCATCAGCATTCATCACCCTTTTCAGACATCATTTAAAACTTGAAGGTAACAGTTAGTTCTAAAAGTTGCAGAAGTGCAATTGCAGTATATCCTTATTTGTTTGATATTAAAAGAGATGTAGCTACTGAGTAAGACGTTTCCGAATTACTTGAACTAATTTTTGCATAGTCTGTGGTATACCTCAGATATCAGTATTTGAGGGTTGATAATTTTTAAACAATACTCTATACCTAAGAAGCATATACATATCAGGATCAAAATTTGCGTGTTTAGCCACCACAGCCTAAACATTTGACATGAGGGTTTACCTTGCTAAAGACTCAAAGACTGAAAATGAAGAAATGGCAGAAGTATGTGAGCTGTGGGACAGCTAACAAGAAAGCTGGAAGGGTTTAGGTGTAAGTTGTTTGCAGACAGTTACTTTGTGCTTTGTTTGATAATGTCTCTACTAGGAAAACAAACTGTTGTGGTACTGTCTGTCAAAGTTCTAAGGGCATGGCTCATGACTTTGGACATAAATTAGTTCAATTGAAATGGAGCGACAGGTCAGAAATGGGGAGAATTGATTACATTGGTATGGAACAATAGAAGACAGACTGATATGTTCCAGCCACCATTAGAATGAAACTTTAAGGATGAACATTACAATACCACTCACTTCCATAGAATGCTGAGGTTAAGAATAAGTGGACCTGTACCTTCATTTCCCCTATATGCTTTCATAGCATGTATAGGAACAACTTTACTGATACCTTTACCCTGGCAGCACCATCAACTGAGCTCTTGCGGAGTGCTAAAACGTGCACATGTTATATATCAGTAAGAGAGATTAAGTGGCAGATAGTCACTCATTTAATTGATTATACTTTAAAACAGGCATAATTTGTTTTTATTTTCTTGACATTGGTAGGCAATTAGCCCTGTGGAGTACAGACTTTCATGAGAAGCTAATAGTTCCTCAGCTGGTCGAGAAAATTCATGCATTTTATGACACCTGAAGATTCATCCCCGTGCTCACAACAGACTGCCACTCTACCACTTGTTCCTATCATGAGTCACATCAATCCATCCCACGCTCACCCCCCCCCCCCCCCCCCCAAAAAATTCTTAAAAAAACCTTTTAATTTTTAGCTACATCATATCTCTCTC
>Ga0123355_10007995_pt1 | contig 15948 bp, 3 predicted proteins | sample TergutEmb28metaG_3_FD_89872 | JGI IMG/M metagenome (GOLD analysis project Ga0123355, IMG submission 89872) | Embiratermes neotenicus P1 segment gut microbial communities from Petit-Saut dam, French Guiana - Emb289 P1 | ecosystem: Host-associated > Arthropoda: Insects > Digestive system > Gut ...
ACATACATACATACATACATACATACATACATACATACATACATACATACATACATACATACATACATACATACATACATACATACATACATACATTTGATTCTTCCAATTCGGATGGTCTAAATAGCAGATTATTTTAAATATCTTATTAGCTTACTGCAAGATATGAGAGGTCAGAAAGGCGCAAAACCTCTTCTTTTGACACAACCATGACGGGGCGTCCACATCATCTGTGGCTTAAATGGAACTTCAGGCATACTGTTACAATCAAGTTGCTCATGACTCGGGGTTTCATTTTTGCGCGTCTTAGGATTTACACTTGGTGGACAAAAGACAGCGTGGTTCGTTCAGAAGATAAATCATCTACAAGACAGTATAATTAAAATTTTAAATTCCTCCTTAATGTGACTTTAATTTAGAACTTTCACTCATGACAGGATTTCCATGCAGGCTCCGCACATGGCTTTCGTACACGACACGGCATATTGACTAACAATCTGACGTGCAATTTACTTTTAAAATAATGACACACCTACTCTTCACATTCTATCATCGAGCATTCCCTCTATAAAAGAAACCCTGTAACACAAATTGTTAACGTAGGCTCTATGAGCGGAAATGTAAATTCTATGTGTAGCTTCCGCTTTATGCTGGCCTGCTGCACACACATATTTGTTTCATTCCAGGGTGTCACATACTACATACTAGCTATATAGAACATTTGTTACATACTTGAATTAATCACAAAAATTGTACTTGCATTTTACATTTTAAAATGTATTTTCATTTTAAAATGTATTTTCAACCATATATTTTAAACAATTGTATCTTACATGTGTGTATTAGTTCATAAACCTTTGTAATATATCCTTTGTAATGCATCTCCCTGAGGATGGCCACACGAGTAGCCGAAACGTGAAAGAGGCATATTATGTTTATAGTATATTATAACCTATTCTTAAACGCTTAAATGCATTTGTTGCTTTCATCACCATTTCCAATGTGTGTGTGTGTGTGTGTGTGTGTTAATTGCAATCTAAACTGAAAAGTAGTATATTTTTATTAAGTAACTGGGAAACAATGCTATTTTGTGCCTCCTTACTAAGTGTCTGATTGGCATAGTCTGCGTAAAGTCCTTATTAACCTCGCATCTCATTTTCATTAACCTGTAAATTACGGACACAACTTGATTGCGAATGTTATTAGTTTCGTTGTGAAATCTCATTGTAAACTGTTCGAAAGCTGAGGACGAATTGGCGTGAAAGGCCGAGGATTACGCAGTCTTCCGGAATTACGTGATTATGGTGACGTGTTCCAAGGCGCATCTTTTTCCATTTTTATACTTTGGAGGCCGTGTGTGCTACATTGTTGGTAGCTATTTTGTGTAAGGAATTTGTAGTCAAACCGCCACTTTAAGCACGTTCGTGCATCTACCGAGCGAATACTGAATCCCCTCCATTAGAAAGCAAGAAACAACTCAAGAATAGCTTAACGGATTTTCATGAAATTTGAAACTGACTGAAATTTCTGGACAATATCCGCTTTTGATTAAAGTCGGTAAAAATAATAAATAATTTATGTGCAAATCTGCATGCAATTGCCCTCGCATGTGGGGCTTAACTCGCGCGTAGGTTACCGAAAACTTATGACAGTGGAAAATAACTGAGACAAAGTCACAGAGGAATGTAAAACACGCATTTTGTATACAAAACACATCTTTAAGTCTTGCGGTTTTCGAGGTGAATTTGATGTATGTTTGTCCGTGCATCGTAGTATAAGCTTAGAGAAGAGAACCAACTAGATGCAACTGAATGCTTTTTTGCACTTATAATCTGCCCAACATGTTTCGGGCACTTATATGCCCATCATCAGGAGCTCGAGACTATGCTTGTGTTATTGCCGCATATGGTGTGTAATGCCTTGGTTGCTGGAGGTCGGCTGTTAGGAGCAGAGCAGCAGGATATGCGTCCGGGACGTGTTGAGCAGATTATAAGTGCAATAAAGCATTCAGTTGCATCTAGTTGGTTTTCTTGGTTTTCGAAGTGTTTAGTCAAACGTAGATGGCGAGCTGTTACTTTTAGGCTACGCGTACATTTCTAAATCTTTTTTAAGTTAAACAATGCCCAAATGGCTACATCAATGCCAAACATGTACCAGTTAAACACTTTTATCAGTCTTCAAGAAAAACCCATCCACCGTTTTGATAGCTACAGACAACTGTCTTCTGGCGGGGGAGCTGAAGATATGAATATATTGTACTTGAAAGCAGTCGTAGTGAACATTCTATGTAATTATAGGTCTGTATTTGTAGAAGAGAAAAAATGTGCGTATAACCTAATATTGAGCTGCCTTCGGATCGTTGTTTTCTGGACTATTCGCAGCTGATCCTACTGCCTATTTATACGGCGGGTTCACACATTTTGTAACTCTTCACAATAACGGGTAAGTTATAGGATATGTTTAATATCATTAAGTTCTGTTATTCTATTTCTTTGAAGAGATTATTTTTCTTAGTCCTCTGTGTACGTTATGTACGTGAAGACAAAAAAAAAATCTAGGCTGAAAGAAGACCCAAGGGATTCGAAATATTGGCATCGAAGTCTTCCAAGGGAATAGAATAGTAGATCAAACTCAAGCGCTGAAAATTTGGGAGAATTATATTGCAGAACTATACGATCGACCTAATCGACCGGAAACCCTAGAAGTCGAACCTGAGGAGGAAGCAGATACAGACGAGAAAGGCCCATATATTTTGCATAGTGAAGTGGAAAAGACCATCAAGAACATGAGGAATAAGAAGGCTACAGGAGATGATGTACACTACCTAGAGATTTACTCAAATTATTGGGAGAAAGTGGTTTGAAAATAATGACGAAATTGATCAACACTCTATATGAAACCGGAGAGTGGCCCAAGGACTTCACAGAAGTTACAATGATTGCCTTAAAGAAGAAGCCACAAGTTACAAAATGCAGCGACCATCGCACAATCAGCGTTATCGCACATACAGCAAAGATAGTAGCAAAGATACTTAGAAGAAGGATTGAAAAGAAAATTGAAGGTGTACTTGGAGAAGATCAGTTTGGATTCAGAAGAAGAAAAGGAACTGGGAATGCAAGTGTGATGCTGAGAATAATACCAGAACGGACCTTAGAGGTAGATGCAGAACTGTGTGGTTGCTTCATAGATTTGCAGAAGGCATTTGACCGAGTCAACTGGACCAAATTAATGCGGATCCTCAAGGGAAATGGTATTGACTGGCGTGAAAGAAGATTGATTAGCAACTTGTACGTGGTTCAGAGTGTCAAAGTACAAATAAACAGAGGGGAGACAAGAAGTGTGAAGAATGGAAGAGGAGTTAGACAAGGATGTTGTTTGTCACCAATTCTGTTCAACTTGTACAGCGAATGCCTTACCAAGGTTGCTCTGGAAGGGTTTGGAGACTTCACAATAGACGGGAAAATCATTCACGCTGTGAAATATGCAGATGACCTTGTGTTACTGGCTAAGGAAGAAAATGTGCTACAGGACATGATTGATAAACTAATTGAAACTGGAAGATGCTATGGAATGGAAGTGAATGTGAAAAAAAAAAACAAACAAACAAAAGTAATGACAATTTCAGGACAACCATTCCCAGTAAAAATTATGATAAACCAAAAACAACTAGAGAATGTGGAATCCTTTAAATATTTGGGTAGCATTTTAACAAATGATGGAAAATGTACTTGTGAAATTAAATGTAGAATTGCTATGTTTAAACCTGCATCCAACAAGATGAGGGCTCTTTTTACTAGTACACTGGACTTGGAATTGAGGAAGAAGCTAGTGAAGTGCTACATTTGGAGCATAGCTTTATATGGTGCTGAAACTTGGACGCTTCGGACAGTAGATCAGAAACACCTGGAAAGTCTTGAAATGTGGTGCTGGAGAATGATGGAAAAGATCAGTTGGACCGATCGTGTGATAAATGAAGAAGTGTTACTTAGAGTCAATGAGCAGAGGAATATCCTGCGGGAAATAAGAAAATGGAAGGCAAACTAGATTGGTCACATTTTGCGTAGAAATTGCCTTCTACAACGGGTTATTGAAGGAAAGATAAAGGGGGGGAGGGGGGGAATAGAAGTGACAGGAAAACGAGGAAGAAGACCTAGGAAGCTACTGGACGACCTTAAGGAAAGGAGAGGATACTCTCATTTGAAGGAGGAAGCTCTAGATCGCACTATGTGGACAGCTCGTTTTGGAAGAGGCTTTGGACCTGTCGCAAGGCAGACTACTAAATGAAAGACGTGTACGTTGACTTTGTTTATATCCCTCATGTAAAAGTAAAGGTAAAGCAATTCCTCTGCAGGTCTATACGAGCCCAGAGGGTTCCAGCAGGTTAAGGCTCCCAGATTTCAGGAAGATTTACATATGAAAGTAGCAAGGTTGTCAGCCTTACTGACCGTCCGCCTTTACCCCATCCCCCAGGAGATACCACTGGTACTCAACGCTGTTAGAGGCTGATTCGACCCAGGGGCATAGTGCGGCCGGAAAAACCATATCAATGAAAAATTCCACATAGACGTGTATTTATTTTTAAGATAAATAAAAGGAGACAGTTGCGATGGGCAAGAACGCAGCGCCCATTAGATAAATTATATTATATAAAACTCAACACTTCCGTAGGAAGACATAAAATTTTATTGTGATCATTATAATGAAATTAAATTGTAATAAACTTCTCAGTTGTGCATGGAGAAGTGTCACGCTTCATATGTTTGTTATGAAGCACAAAATAATGTCAAAGTTAAAGAAGAAAGAGAGAAATTATAAATGCATTCAAACTTTAAGTTAGAAAATCTAAAGAAAATAGACCACTTGAAAATAGATTGGAGGGTAATGTGAAAATCGACATTAAAGTCGTAGGGTAGTACGGCTTAAGTAGTTTCATAGTCGAGTACCTTTAAATCTGACTGTACCTTTGAGGCAGCTTTATAAAAATAAAACTGTTTTTAAAATTTCACTCCCAACTTCTTAGAAATCTTGCGGCTTGTGAGTAATATAAAATTATTATTATTTCAGAGTACAAAGGGACATAGTCGTTGTTTGTCTGAGAACCACACGAAACACATATACGGCCTGTATACTCTGTTAATAATGCACAATTTTCTATATTATGAACCTGGTGATACTTACCTGTGTTTACCCCTGTAGTTCAAAAGCAAAAGGGAAGGAGAAATCTGTCAGACCTCTTCTTGTAAGGCTTGCCAGTAAGTAAAATTTCCCCTAAATTGGCTACAAGCCCAGAGCAGGATAAGTCCAGTGATGAGATTGCTACCTTTAGCTTCGGGACAGGAATGATTTAGGATGGTATTGCCCCCATTCCTGATGAAACAGATATACCGCTGTGACTCGATCGTCATTGCCTCGTTTGTGGGAACAGGGTATACCACGAGAACGTGAGGATGGCTGATGGGAAGGAAAGGCTGTATTATTAATCGTCACTGCCCTTTATATCCCTTATACGGGACAAAATACTGGGCTACAGAAGAAGTTTTGGCAAAATATAAATACAATACCTCGTAATAGATTACCGAGAATAATTAAAAAAACTACAGACCAATAGGCAGAAGAGCCAGCGGAGACCATTAAATGACTTCTGGGTGTGTGAGACTGGAATGGGTCAACAAATGGCCCAAATCTATTTTAGCTACATGATGATGATGATGATGATGAAGTGAAGGAGAATTTTATGTATAAATGTTTGTAAAATGTAAATAGTTCGTATCAAGTTGCCAGCTCTGTTCAAATATTTTTGTCAGTATAGCAATTAAACCTGACGACCTTCACGGGCTCTTGCTGTCCATCTGAAGAAATGACATAAGTGTGAGTCATCAATACTGTTGCACCTGAAGAACGACCTAAAGTACAGTATGACTTGTCATGTAGTGGTGAACAAATAAGGATTATGTGTTACAGAAATGTAATTTGTACGTGAATATTTAATATCAAAGACAGGCTTGTCCCTCACCATATCCTTAGGTCTATGTAAAACATATTGCATCTTACTGAATCCAAAAAAAATGTACTTAAAGGGTCCAGATTTTCGACACAAAACACTTTGGATCTTTACGTTTGGCTTCGTGTGATGTGGTAGACCATGCTCCTCTTTGCACGGAATTTATCTGCGACATCCCAACGGTGTAGCAATAAGCCTACTAGGCTAGCATTCAAAGCTTCCTTGGGACAGTTCCAGCAATGTAGTAATTAGGGCACTAACCTCGTATTCAAAAGTTACAGTCCCAACAATGTAATAATAAGGGTACTAGCCTAATATTCAAAAGTTACCTGCGACTGTTACAACGGTGTATTGATTAGCGTGTTAGCCTAACATTCAAATTTACCTAAGACAGTCCCAGTGGTGTAGTAATTAGTGAATTAGCCTAATATTCAGAAGATACCTGGGACATTTCCAGCAGTTTAGTGATTCCTTATTAGTTTAACATTCAAAAGTTACATGGGACAGTCCTAGTAGTGTAGTAATTAGCATACTAGCCTAAAATTCAAGTTACCTGCGGCAGTCCCAACGGTGTAGTGATTAACCTATTAGCATAACATTCAAAAGTTACCTACGACACTTACAACGGTGTAGTGATTACCATATTAGCCTAATATTCAAAAGTTACATGCGACGCCACAACTGTGTAGTGATTAGGGTTCTAATCTGATATTCAAAAGTTACCTACGAGAGTCCCAGCAGCGTAGTTGATTAATTAAATATCCTAAAGTTCAATCGATTCCTAGTCTGATTCCGGCAGTCGCCACTAATTCTGAAATACCGTTACAATAACCAGTCATCTAAAGGCGGGATTAGAGGCAACTTCCGAAATGCCGTATGTATCCAATATACTTCAGACACTGCCGAATATCCCTTAAAATATTATTATATTTAATCCGAATCTTGTCACAAACATTGAGAACAATTACAGTATAAATCATATTTGCATGTACCAGCGCCATATCATCGAAACCTAAAGTTAATTTTATTGTTTTTATTGATCAGTTGCATTATTGTACTCTATTTGCATGTACGTAATATGGGGACCTCATTTCCTTCCATATGTTAGAACCCTTTATCACACATGAGTCCAACTTGTTCTTAAATCTTTGGATTGCGATGAGATCAGATACAGGATATGCTCGGCTGCAGACTGTGACGTCCTTCAACATGGCTACCTTCAGCTCATCTTCCAACAATGGGATGACCACACTGTGACGTCAGAGGTTGCGACCCTGACCACGAAGATATCCGACTTTTAACTTGATTCTATCCAACAGCGACAAAACAGAACTCAGCTGCGTCCTCCATCCTCGACAGAAAGAGAACGTTGTTCTTTTTAAAGTACGCAACGTCACACTACATTTAACCTTGCAAATATTCGCCTAACTCACTCCGTAGAAAAGGGTCCTTTTTATAAACTAATATTTCTTCAGCTAGCGAATCAATTACCTGTCTGTTATGGAATCCAGACTTTCATTACCGTGTTCGGAAAGGGGGAAAAAATTAAGAATGTTGCGAAATTTTTAAATATTATTATCACATACTTTATATAGTCTTCCTATTGCTATTACCACAGAAGAGCACGCGGCCTTCCTTTGGTAGTGTACATACATGGTCCTTTAATTTTCAGCGCCAAAGAAACGTTGAGAAGTACGAGCGACATGGTCTCTGGCTTATCACTGATTACGTAGGTAATCATAAAACCACTTTAATTATTACGTCGATCAAAGAACTGAACTTAAATTCAATGAAAATTTTAATTGTTACCCTTCGCTTTAGGTTTTCCTACATTTTTGTGATATAGGTGTGCCAAAGTTTTATTCTTAGACTTTAGGGCACCGATTAAAGTCCAGTCCTCAACAATATGCAGAGCCGTCAACCTAATCCAGATAAATTCTGTTTTAAAATGTTGATTTTTTTTCTTTTTCAAGTGTAAATTTAAAAGTAGAATGTTCTTCTGAAGTGGCATATTAAAATGTATGTTGCTGACATGCAACTTCAGAATATGCCTACAATATCAGCATCAAGACTGCATGAACATTTGAAGTGGGAGGAGAAACTGTGATTCTGAAACGCTTGATTTTGATATTCGAAAATAAGGAAATATTTTAAGTCATTTATGGGGCTTTTGTAAACCCAGCATGTAAGCCTTCGTGTTTCATTAAAGAGGAATAATATTCTTTGAATATCTGTGTACGCGAAGCCCAAAACAGAGATTATAATACGTTTAAGTTTGGCAGCTCCAAGTTCTTCAAGTAACTAAACTCTCGTTCTACCGAGAGCTAAATAAGTTAATGTAAATAACGTGCTGAGCATTTCCGGGACGGACAGAGGCGTAGTGTCTACTTCACATTGTTCAAAAATCTTTAACATTATGCTAATACATGGAAATATATGTAAACTTTATGGCCAATATTTCTGATACAAGACAGAACCGCCCTTTCTTCAGACAGAGCTTCGAAGATAGTAAGCACCCACTTGCATCTTCGAAAGCTATTTGATCATGAACGCCCGGAAAAGGGGCTCGACCCTGAGACGAAGTAACTCTCAGTCTTACTGTGGCTCTGGTTATCGGACCTGTCAAGGAGGACTCGTCTCTAACAGTTAATTTATTTGTTAGATAGCTGAGCGCGTATTTGCAAGGTTATAACTAGTGTGATAGAATTTAATCTAAGAGAATACTGTGTCGTTGCTTGGAATGTATTGTATACGATATTTTCACAAAAATGCAAAAGGCGTGTATGTTCAGTTGATACCTGTTCAGTCGCTTCTAGGACAAAAGTACGAGGCATAAAGATTTGCAGGACTGTAGAAGTATTAATTACATGCATTCTTAAACTTGATAATTTTACTTACGGGGAAAGAGCCCCCGGTAACCATCTAGTTGTGCGCTGCGGTGAAAATAGTTGATCCCCGCGGTTACGTTGATTGACATTAATGTATTTATTCTTACGTGGGTAATTATTTTGCGGTTAGGTATTTGTTTAGACATTCTTTAATTTCTGCAACAAAGTACCAATTTATTCTTTCAATTATTCCGTTAGTCTGCATTGTTATTCACACTTCTCTTGTTTCAAGAGCAATGCATTGTGGACCGCTCACGCAAGGAGCGCGTAGGTCGACCGGATCTGGAACTGGCAGCACCAGTGGTAAGCAGCGGCGCTGTTCGCCAGTCTGAAGTCGACAACCAGGTGGTGTAGATGTGGTGGCTAGTAGGTTTGTTGTGTGCGGCACAACGTCTGCCCTGAGCTGAATGTGAACTGTAGTGTCAACTGCATGGAAGTGGAGCTTATTAGGTATGTAACAGGCTGACATTCTCATAAATTCTAGACTTACTTGATCATTGTAAACGTTCGACTGTTTTAATGGAACCTAACAAATATCCGTTTTACATTGTCACTGATTTTGAATTAGTCACGTACTACTGTGCTGTATTTATTAATTCTGGCAATGATTATAAAATGTGGTAATCGATTAAAGTTTAATGCAGTTGCAAATTGCATCAGCCAGTGCGGCTAATCATGTGTAGATGCCCCTACCAGCAAATACTGGTACGTTACTCGTGACACCGAAATAAAAGTTTTCTGTGTGTGTGTGTGATTTTACTGTTGTGTTTAAATAATTCTGTACTTATTCACGTTGCGGGAATAGGACGTGGAGATGTCTACGTGAAATGTTACGAAGAATGTTAGTCCCAAAAAAGAAGAACTGACAATGTATGAAAGTGGTCATTGGATAAAGTAGACTATAATGGAGCTGTCTTGCAGTATACAGCTGCTACACGGAATTTATCACGTATGGAAATGAAGTGAAAGCCGCTTCTTGGAGATTAAGATGTTAGATCACTTCTTGCAACTGATGATAATAAAAGCCCGCGGAGAGTGGCAGTGGTGATCCTCGTTTCCATCATGTTGTTATTGGTGTGCCGATTGCACTACTGTTTTCAAGAGACAGACTAACAGAAGAATGGGGTGAATAGTACAAAAACAGTTTTTTTTATTTGTACTTGTCATTTGGCATTGTTAAGATGACAGCAGTAATTCACGAATATGCATTACGAACAGGTACAAAATTTTCTACAGACATCGAATGGGAAAATTAAATTATCGAGGTCTCGGGAAATCAGGAATCAGATGTGGTGGATCTTTGAAACGGGCAATTCGTGTAAACGTATGATGTTAATGGACGATCCCGATGGCCGCCCGCTTGTTGGGACTGCGGGTACGAATCCCGCCGAAGCATGAATGCTTGTCTCTTGTGAGTGTTGTCAGGTAGAATTTTCTTCGTCGGGTTGATCACTCGTCCAGAGTCCGACTGTGTGTGTGGCATGTCTGAGTGTGAAAGTGAAGCTTCGACAATGAGGCAGCCCTGGCACACTAGTGGCAGTTGCGCTGGGAGGAGGGAGGACGATATTTGTGGTGTAAGCAAAACATAAATACAGTCACCACGCGTCTTAATATTTATCGAATATACTGAGGACCATTCCGGCGGTGCCTGGTTCGAATGTGGTGTTCGTCTATCTTTTCATTCTTTCCACACAAATACCTCTTACTACCCACATCCTACCCCACGGCCACTTCCTCCCACGTCATTTCCAGTTCACGATTCATTGTCGTCCACATTCGAAACCATATAGTCCGAATTACTAACAACATCGTTAAATAACCTAGAAAGCAAACGAGAGGAAAATTAAATAAAACATCTTACAACATGAATTTTTATTTAAAGAAACATTGTTGAATTAGACACGAGTGTGTGATAATTTCTTATAATATAAGTCCAAGATCGCGGTAGCACAGTGGTTAAGGCGTTGCGCTACAAATCGGAAGGTCGCTGGTTCGATTCCAGATTGTGCCATGGGATTTTTTCATTGACATAATCCTTCCGATCGCACTATGGCCCTGGGGTCGACTCAGCGGCTCGTGCGTAAAGCTGACAACCGTACCACCATCCTGGGCCATTGTCACATAATCTGGGAACCTTCTGGGCACCTCGGGCCTGTAGTGGGACTGATTTTGATAAATCCGGGATGAAATTCTTAGTAGCAAATTTGCTTCATGTCCTGCGTAAATGTGATATGGCTAGTATTGCAGGAATAAAATTGCGTTATAACTGAGCACATGAAACCTGGGTAGACCTATACCAGACTCAGGAGTTACGTACTGCCTTTTAGTTTAAAACTCAGTATTCTTGTCCTGTCGTCCACCTTCGCCTCTAAAGCGTATAGAATGTAGTAAAAATTGTGCACACGAAAAATGGAGAATCGCAGATATCTCATTTGTCCCAATCTATAGTGCTGGAAAGATTTCAGCATGAGATGTTCCTATGCAACGTGCCCCAAGTCCGTTACAACTTGAAATATTGTGTACCAAATTTCACCGTGCGTGCGGTATTCACCAAATCGTCCAAGAAAAGTCATCATTCTCTTGAGGGAGAGTAAGTTCATTGTGTTCGAAAATTCCCGCAGAAAAACTCCGGCAGGCCACGGGCTGCACAGCATCGGTCTACATAGTGACTGAGTCGTGATATGTACTTAAAATCATACATCCCTTGCAGTAGTTAGGTACTATGATTTTTCATCAGTTACATGACCTCTTCAACATAACTGTTGCTTCTCATTTCTAAAAAGCACTCATATCAACATGATGTTTTGCTTTGCACGTGATCAGGCAAACTGTAAAATTTCTTTTTTACTCGTATACCGCGCCTTATGACACAATTACTACTCTTTATTTGCTGCTGCACGGAGCTTCAGTCTTATTCCTTCCGCTTAAATCCTATTGTAACAATAGCGATTTTTCCACGGCTAGTTAATACCTCAACCATCTCCGCCTATCCAAACTTTAACGCAGCTTCAGAATTTTTAGGAGCTTGTGGCCGTGAGTACTTCTATACACAGTGACCTCAGTTTCTGAAATGTCTGTCGTCATAGCTGACCTGTAAGTGAAAGTGGATTGTGTGATTAGAGTGGATCACATTTGCTCATAGTCCACTACTTACAGTTTAGATGGTTTTTTCTGTCTCTTTTATAAGCATTAGTTTCACCAAGCCTTGCGCAACGAAACTTCGTAATTGACCGACGAGAAACTTGCGTCTGTTCGGATTCTGAACGTGTGAATTCGTTAAGATACCGAAGATAATCAAAATACACAATTTTATCATGTGTCACTCAGCGCTGTCTGACAGAAGTTGGCAACTTTGGAGGCATTTGTAAAGTATTGGTATTGTGTATACTTTATCTCTGTCTTGTATGATTTTTTTAAATTATTCATAGGTTGGAGAATCGTCTGGGACAAAATATTGTGGGTAAATCTGGCGTGAGCGTGAACTTCTGAAATTGTCAACCTCCAGTTTTTAGGACGGTGCACAAACTTCTATTTACATATGAGCATTTGAATGAAAACAAGCAAAATTTTATAATTAAACTTCGTGTCAGTTCACCTTGCGTGCATGTGGGGAAGAGTCCCACTAAAAATAGCCACAGAGCTTCTCTCTTCTTAAATTGTCACGACTCTTGACAATCACCCACGTTGTATGAACTTCTTCTTGTGTTAGATACTGTATACATGTAGGGTATCAGAGTCATCTTAGATGTAAAGATTTTGTTTCACTTTTGTGCTGATGACTCTCTTTAAGACAAAAACCTGAATCGCTTTCTGTGGAAAGTTATTCGAATCTCAGTGGCTTCTATAAACGCATTTCTCCGTCATCCATAGAAGTGTCCTTTGCATCAAGTTTACACAATTTAATGAAATAACTTTCTAATGTCATTCATTTTACCTCTCTGTTACAAAAAATGTGGTAAAATATATGCGTGTTTCATTATCACTAAGTGTAAAAATACCGTATCATAAAATACATAGACTGTCATAATTCGTGAGGATTTGGCGGAGTAATGTTATACACTCTGAAAAGGGTGGCAAACCACAGATGTAACTGACAATAGAGCAAGGTGCTCAAACTTTTTGTCCTCGACACAGTATTTTGTTGTCCGAGGGGAATTTTAAATAAAAAATGTCTTTTAACCCGTTTCCTAGCAAAGCCACAATAGAATGCCGAAGAAATTTTGAAAATTTGTGAGCTGTTTATTAATGGAGATATACATCACCGTAGTAATTAATTTTGTGAAAGGTACTAAGTTAGGGACACAATAGCCTAAGTTGTGTATAGCAGTTGTTATGAATTTTTCGTATTACCATATTTTAATATATTAATATTTTAATAATATTTAATATTTTAATAATACGAATAACATAATATCTAGAAATATACGTAAATGAAATTTTGTCTATAATTATTTATTTTTCATTCTTTGTATTGAGTTTCATGTTGCCCGCATGCAGAACGGATTTTGCCGCAGTTGTCCGCACCGTATTAAATTTTGAGCAGATCTGCATTAGATAGGCTGTTGAAAGAGATGGTCTTTGTATTTCATAATGTAACTTCAAAACTTACAATTCTTATGTGCGAGTAACTTTTCAAAGTAGATATTCATGGCTGAATACTCGTGATATTTAAAAGTTTTGTAATTAATAAACTGCAGCAAAAGAAAATATTTTGTGTGTGGATTATCTAAATTTTTAACATGCCGTGTTTACGTTTGACCAAATTCCAACTTGATAGTCAAATTTTCACCGAGTATAAAAGTAACAACCAGGCCAACTTCGCAGGGTTTAACGAGAGAAGCACTAGATGGCTACATGCATGTAAATTATTCCACGATGGACGATTAAGCATGTCTTCTGCCCATATCAAAGCATTATGTGTATCGTGTTAGGTAAAATTATGCTTTATTTGTAAGTCAAGCGTGAATTTGAAGAGACACTTATTCCAGAAGAGAAAGCGCGGAGAGCAGAATGAGTTGGCAGCAGCTCACCGAGCCTTGGCACAATTCACCAATTCAGCAAGAGCCTTCGTAGAGCTAGTGCTTGACGACAGATCGTCTCTAGTGCGCTTCTTCGTAACAAATAATTTACGTTGAAAAAACATCATGATTTTATGTGTTCTATCGGTTGTAGCTGCAGGGCTCATCACAAAAAAAAAAAACCCGAGTTGATATTGGTTAGCTGAGATTTGAGGTTTTCTCACCGGTGAAGATTTAGATAGTGTTCTGGTGGTTTCTGACACCGTGCAGTCTCGTAGATATTAAAAACCTACCAGCCTGCACGGTTTCAAAGCACACAACACCACTATCCAATTTCGGATAATTCACATCTTTGCCTGCAGCTGTTTTGTTCTGTGACCTCCTCGTAACAAATCTGTTTATTCTCACCTAACACTCTGTCGCGCCTATGATTTGTCCCTTAGATCTGTGCAAAAGTGAAGTACGTGTCATTGATTCTGGCGACACGCTATGACACAGATGGCCAGACTTGTGGACGCAGTGATCCACTCTAAAGACAGAAAATCTTTCTCCATTTATTGTAGTACATAATATATTAATATTAGGTCAACTAAGCAAAGAAATGTAAAATTGCATAATGACATCAAACGTATAAAAGTACAATTGTTTCATTTATTAAAAATTGGTTCCTCACAATAATAATTCTCCAAAATTAAAAGGTGTATCTCGTTAAATTTCATGTTGCGGAATTGATATGTTTCACTTCATATCTTACGTTAACTTAATGAAGGCCATTCATAATTACTTAGGCACAAGTGTATTTTAAATATTCGTTAGTCAGATGGCTTCGGTACCTTGATTTAATTATCTTCGTCTGGTGAGAAGGCGTCTTCGCAGAGGTAGATTGGTAAAAAAAAAAAGTGGTACCAAACGAATAGATGTCGATCTAACTGAAGTGGCAAATAAATTCTGGTAGACAAAAAAGCGACCTCGATCGACCAAAAAACGGGTGACAATACCTGTTAGATTGCAATCGACTGTTTGGCCGCTCTGCACTAGGACTACCCCTCCTATAGAGTACCTTGCAACTATGAGCTTGTCGCAACAGAGACCTAGAATCGGGATCCTTTAAAGGAATATTTGGCTGCTGGGTGGCAGACACATTATAAAAATATTAAAGGAATATTCCAGAGTAGTTCTATTAAACAACAGAAAACTTTGTTTTTATTACAACAAAAAATGCGCAATTAATATCACAACAGTATCTTTTTATGTAATATACACTCCTACATTTTCGACATTTTATGCATCATCAGGAGTCTTTACATTTTTTGCCTTACCAAATTTTTAGAAACGAATCTATTAAAATCGCAATTCCATAAAACAATTAAAATATATTAAAATATTATTTAATCGTTGTTTAGTGATACAACAAAATATGCTCGACTGTATAATCTCTTGTGCAAGCAGTGTTTTTTGTGGCTGTATATACAATCCCTTGTTGGTGTTGTTAGTGTGCTGGTCTGGCGTGTACAAGCCAATAGATCACGTGAGAAAGAAATATCCCTTTTTGACCTGTGCTATTACGATGCGTGTAAACACACTGTACAGTTATTCGGCTATTTGGTGAATACAATTTTAAGACAAGGCAATCGTTTTCTTATGTTGCTTGTTCCGAGTATTTTGTTATACTCATTTCTTTCCTCCGTATTAGTTCTTACATCGGCGTGCACATTTTTCCCGAATAAAGGGCACTGCTCAAAACGTAGTGAGAGCTGCATAACGGTAAACATGTATACTAACAAGAGCCATGGCTATTCATGAGGCGTTGAATGTACAGATGCTTTGGGAAGCTGCTTGCTTCTTTCATACTCCAGTATAGCAGTGAAATGGTCATGTGACCCCGGGGCACATTTGCGATTTTAAGTACCTTCCTTCAGCAGAGTTCAACGTGTTTTGTCAGGATGCCAGCTCTTTTTTTTTTTTTTTTTTTTTTTTTTTTTTTTTTTTTTTTTTTTTTTTTTTTTTTTTTTTTTTTTGTTTTTTTTTTTTGGATTATAAA